>Ga0247610_10004436_pt1 | contig 15022 bp, 9 predicted proteins | sample 174DNAGHGhighgp2_FD_193483 | JGI IMG/M metagenome (GOLD analysis project Ga0247610, IMG submission 193483) | Sheep rumen microbial communities from Palmerston North, Manawatu-Wanganui, New Zealand - 1742 DNA GHGhigh gp2 | ecosystem: Host-associated > Mammals > Digestive system > Stomach > Rumen ... | reverse complement strand
CTATGCACAGCGAAGTGCTTGGCGCATGCGAGGAGCTTTTTGTAGCCAGGACTAGACTTGCCAGAGATACTAGATGGGCTAGAGAGCTGCTTTCCGTCGTAGGTGTAGCCCTGGAGACCGCGCACTACAGCGAGGCCCATCTGAGCAGTCAGATAGGGGTCTTCACCGTAGGTCTCCTGGCCACGTCCCCAGCGGGGATCACGGAAGATATTGATGTTGGGCGTCCAGAACGACAGACTCTGATAGCGCTTGATATCTCCCGACTGCTTGGCCTGCTGGGCTTTCACGCGAGCCTCGTCGCTGACGGCTGTAAATACCTGATGTAGCAGGGCGTCGTCCCATGAGGCGGCCATACCCATCGTAATGGGGAATACAGTGGCAAAACCGTTTCTCCCGATACCATGCAGGGCCTCATTCCACCATTGGAATTTGGGAATACCGAGTCGCGGAATGGCAGGTGAGGTATCCATCATCAGACTGACTTTTTCCTCGAGTGTTAAACGGCCGAGCAGATCGTCAGCACGTTGAGCTGCACTGAGGTTCGGATTCTGATAGGGGAGTGTCTGCGCACTGGCTGTCAGTGTAGTAAATCCCAAGAACAGTGTTGTAAGTAATTGTTTTGTCTTCATAATGCCTAGTTGTTATTGATGATTTTAATAAATATCAGAGATGTTTTTTAAAGAATGACAGCACGCGCTCCTGCGACCTTTTGCCACAACTGTGAGGCATGTCCCAAAGTTCGGTCTCTATCTTGTCGCCAACGCCCTGACTCTTCCAGGTGTCGTGCATGATCCTGAAAGCCTTCTGGACGCCTGCGACAGGAAAGAGCTTGTCTTGGGTGCCATTGATGAAGAGCATCGCTTTCGGACAGGCGATACTGGCCACGTGCGGATAGTCGAGCCAACGGCGCAGTCCTGGGAAACAGTTGGCAAAGCCACCATTTTCAGTGCGATCATATTTGAATGACATCTGCTCATCGGTGGTTACCATCCAGCAGACAGCAGCACCAGCCTTAATGCGGTCTGAGAGTGCTGATAGCATCCAAGCCCGATAAGCTCCCATTGACCACCCTGTGCATCCTATTCTTGAAGCGTCTACCTCAGGCATCTGTGCCAGGAACTCTGTTCCCGCGATATCGTCGTAAGTCATATAGGCGCTTAGGTCGATGCCATACATCATCATATTGCCTGCTATCATGTCGTAGCGGTCACGACGTGGCCCCTCCATCTGTCCGCGCTCTCCCCACATCGGAGCATCTGCTGAGAAAACCACATAGCCGTTCTTGGCCAGGTAATCACCGAAGTATTGTCCTTCATAGCCTTTCAACCAGTCATCAGCATCGCGTATAACCGTCGAGTCTTCGCATGCCAGAGGACGGATCACCTTCTCTTTTCCGATAAACAGATGGGCACCATGGTCGTGCAGGCAGTTCACTGCAGGGAACGGTCCTTTACCATCGGGTATCAGCACATAAGCAGGCACGGTATAATATTTCGATAGCCTGATTTCAATCTTACGCGCCTTATAGCCATCGCGCTGCTCTTCAAACAGGATCTTGGGCTCGAATCCGTTGGCAGGCGCTGGTGGTGGCATCAGCATACAGTCGAATACCTTCTGACGGGCAGCCTTACGCCATTCTCCGAAGTCTCTGATATCACTATTGCCCCAGGCCATAGGGTAGGTGAGGTCAGCAATCAGTGAGTCTGCATAGACAGGCAGATTACGTTTGAATTCATATTTCTGCCGCTTCTGGGCAAAAGAAATGAAGCTGTTCGTCACAGCAAGGAGGATGCAAACAAGCAATAGCTTTTTCATTCGCTTTATCTGTTTCGTACATAGATAGTATGACTTTGCAAAGATAATTAATTTTTTCGACAAAAGAACAAAAGAAACAAAAAAAATCTGTTCTTATGCATTTATGTCTGAAAATATGTATATCTTTGCATCAGAAACTAAAACAACATCAATGAAAAGAATACTGTTTTGTTTGATAACTCTCGGGGTCGTTGTGACTGTTCAGGCCAAGAAATGGACTGCCGATGAAGTTAAGCATGTTATTAAAAAGGTGAATACCTACTGGCAGGCCAACCATCCTGCCGAGGTCCGTGCTTTCTGGGATCATGCTGCCTACCATACGGGTAACATCGAGGTTTATAAACTGCTGAAGGACCAGAAGATGCTGGATTACAGTATCCGCTGGGCGGAGCATAACCAGTGGAAAGGTGCGACGGAGGCAGACCCGTCGAAGTGGAAATACAAGAAATATGGTGAAGGTCAGGATTATGTACTTTTCGGTGACTGGCAGATCTGTTTCCAGACGTATATTGACTTGTATCAGCTTACCCCTGATGAGAAGAAGGTGGCACGTGCCAAGGAGGTGATGGGCTATGAGGCTGATTCGAAGGTGCACGACTACTGGTGGTGGGCTGATGCCTTGTATATGGTGATGCCTGTTATGACCAAGATGTACAAGCTGACCGGTGACACCAAATATCTGCGCAAACTATATGAAAACATCCTATATAGTGATTCTATCATGCTCGACCAAGAGACCGGTTTGTATTTCCGCGATGGGAAATATGTTTACCCCAAACACAAAACGGCCAGTGGTAAGAAGGATTTCTGGGCGCGTGGCGACGGATGGGTGTTGGCTGGCTTGGCTAAGGTGTTGCAGGATATGCCTGAGACCTATGTCCGACAACCTTTCTTTGTAGAGAAGTATGTCAATCTGGCTCGTGGGGTGAAGCGACTCCAGCAAGCGCAAGGTCACTGGACACGTTCGATGATGGATCCGGAACAGGCGCCTGGCTATGAGACCAGCGGGACGGCATTCTTCTGCTACGGACTGCTTTGGGGCGTGAACAACGGCTACCTTTCCAAGAAGGAGTTTGCCCCTGCGATCGAGAAGGCATGGAACTACCTTACCACTGTAGCCCTTCAGAAAGACGGCAGGGTGGGGTATGTTCAACCCATTGGGGAACGTGCCATTCCAGGACAGACTGTTAATGCCGATTCTCAGGCCAATTTCGGTGTGGGTGCATTCCTTTTGGCAGCATGTGAATATGTAAGATATATCAGCCGATGAACTTGTTACTGACGATAACTCTGGCCATTACGAGCCTGTTGCCTCAGGCCGATGATGCTTTTTGGCGCGACTCCATTCCCAACGAGATGCGTCAAAGTTATATCGGCTATGGCGAACAATATGCTGCCAAACCATGGACGGTGCTGCCCTGGACAGTCTTTGCAGAGAATAAGATCTCTGGCAATCGTGTCAACTACGAGAATATCTGTTTCGAGAAACGGCGACAGTTGGCTGCCCTCGTCATGGCTGAGATTATGGAAGGGAATGGCCGGTTCCTTAATGATATTATCAACGGGATAGGCAGCTTCTGCGAGGAGACTTGGTGGGGTATACCAGCCCACTACAACAAGCGGATCCCATTGTCGGAACAACAGGAGGTTGACCTGTTTAATGCTGAGACTGCTAGTCTCATTGCATGGACCAGATATATGCTGGAGTCTCAGTTCAATCAGTTCTCGCCAGACTTGTGCCAGCGTATCGATCGCGAGATAGAAAGGCGTATTCTTAAACCTGCTGTTGAGAAGAATTACTGGTGGAAGACGGCAGGCATGAACTGGAATCCCTGGATATGCTCCAATTGGCTGGCATGTGTGCTGATCTGTGAGAAGGATGAGGCTCGCAAAGCTGAAGCCATCCGTCAGATACGCCAGGCTACGCAGGCGTTTATCGATGCCTATCCGGAAGATGGCGGATGTGACGAAGGACCAGGCTATTGGGATCGTGCTGCAGCATCGATGTTCGAGATACTTAGGTTGTTTAATAAACTTTCAACCATAAACAAAATAAAAAACATGGCTGCCTATGCCTACAAGACCTATATAGGCCATGATTACTGCGTGTGTTTTGCTGATGCACATGAGAATAAGGCAGTGCAACAGGTGAATATCGTCTATCCCTTCGGGCTGTGGCTTAACGACAAGACGATGCGTGAGTTTGGGGCCTATCTGGGTCGACAGAAACAGGTGCTCACCAATCCTGCTGCCCTCTACGATAAGAGCGGCAATTTCCCCACCTTAGGTCGTGAACTTTTCTTCTTGCGGCATATTCAGGACTTTATGGCCGAGCAACCGCGTGAACCACAACTGAAGGATGTGTGGCTGGCCGACCTGCAGATCATGACGGCACGTCGTGGAAATTTCTACGTTGCCATGAAGGGAGGGCATAATGGCGAGAGCCATAATCACAACGATGTAGGTTCATTCATCGTCTATTGCAATGACGAGCCTCTCTTTATCGACCCTGCGGTGGGTGAGTATACCGCCAAGACCTTCAGTAAGGATCGCTATGACATCTGGACCATGCAGTCGCAATATCATAACCTGCCCCAGATTAACGGAACTGACCAGAAGGATGGCAAGTCGTATGCAGCTAAGGTTGTCAGCCACAAGAACGGACAGCTCACCCTTGATATAGCTGGAGCCTATCCAAAGGAAGCCGAAGTCAAATCGTGGAGACGTACGGTGTCGGCACACACGACAGGCATATCCATTACTGAAGACTATGAACTCAATATTTGCAACCAGCCTGTCCGACTGATGTTGATGGCGCTATCTCCTGATGCCTTAGACCATCTGCATTTCGACAAGCATCAGTTGGATGCCTCTGTAGAGGACATCAGCGACCGGCTCGATCCTGTGTTGCAGAAGATGTGGGGGCAGAAAATGTATCGCATTGTACTGACAGTAAAATCTACAAAGCAGAAGAATCAGATAAAATACGTAATCAAATGAAAAGAATCATCCTAATTTTGACAGCTATCTCGCTGTTATTACCTGCACAGGCTGCCAGTAAAGTCAAGCAGCCACAGCCGACAGATCGTGAATACTGGTGTTCGCTGGCCTACAAGATGGCGCAGCCTGTGCTCGAGAATATGTCGCGCGGGGAGTTGCAGAAGAATATGAAAACCGAGTTCTCGCCATCGTTCGACAATCGCGACCGCAGTGTGGTCTATATGGAGACCTTCGGCCGTCTGATGGCCGGCATCGCTCCCTGGCTCACCCTGCCCGACGACGAGACACCGGAGGGCCTGCAGCGTCGCCAGCTTCGCCAATGGGCCCTTGCGGCCTATAAGAACGCTGTAGATCCCGACTCGCCCGATTATCTCTGTTGGGGTAGGGCCGGACAGAATCTTGTGGATGCCGCCTATATAGCCGAATCGTTCCTGCGCGCCTGGGATGTGTTGTGGGTTCCGCTCGACGATGTCACCAAGCAGCGTTACATCAAGGAGTTCCAGGGCATGCGCAAGATCGATCCCCCTTACACCAACTGGTTTCTCTTCTCGTCTACCATCGAGAGCCTGCTGGCCAAGGCGGGCGCACAGTATGATGAGTTCCGCGTCAACACTGCCTGTCGCAAGGTGGAGGAGTGGTATGTAGGCGATGGCTGGTATGCCGACGGTCCTGTGTTCGCATTCGACTACTACTCGAGCTATGTGTTTCACGCCATGTATCTGGAGACCCTTCAGGCTATGGTCGACGCCAGGGCCAATACCCGCATCGATTATAAGAAGTATTACGACCGCGCCCTGAAGCGTGCCCAGAAGTTCGCCATTATCCTCGAGCGTTTCATCTCGCCGGAAGGCACCTTCCCTGTCATCGGCCGTTCTACACCTTATCGTATGGCAGCCATGCAGCCCCTGGCCCTGATGGCATGGTATCAGAAACTGCCGTCCGACCTCAGCAACGGACAGGTGCGCGCGGCCTTGACAAAGGTGCTGCATCGCATGTTCGACACGCAGGAGAACTTCAACGACGGTGGTTATCTCACCATCGGATTCTGCGGTCATCAGCCTGAGACAGCCGACTGGTACACCAACAATGGTTCGCTCTATATGACATCACTGGCCTTCATGCCGCTCGGACTGCCTGCCGACCATCCTTTCTGGACCGACGAAGCGCAGCCTTGGACACAGGTGAAAGCCTGGGGAGGACAGCCTTTCCCGAAAGATCACCGATGGGCCGACACGATTCAGACAAAAGACAAATGGTAAACTTACGTCACACCCTCTTTATAGCATGGGCCGTCACCTTACAGTTGGAAGCCCAGACCTTACCGCTCACCATCACCAATCCGAGCGATGTCCAGCGGCAGGAGGTGGTCGAGGCCGACCTGAAGACCATCTGCCAGAAGCTTGGCATCGGCAACGACGACTCATTGGTGGTCTGCAATGCCTTAGGTCAGGAGATGACCTATCAGAAGAGCTACGACGGAAAACTCCTGTTGTCGGTATCCATGCAACCTCACGGGAAAGTGGTGTATACCGTCTCAAAGGGCCAGCCGTCTGCGTTTAAGTCGTATGTCTTCGGTAGAATCTATCCGGAACGGCTCGACGATCTCACCTGGGAGAACGATCGTGGCATCTACCGCTTTTATGGTCCGGCACTCCAGCGCACTGGTGAGAAGTCGTATGGCACGGATGTCTGGGTGAAGAATACGCCCGAACTGGTGGTCGAAGAGCGTTACCGCCTTCACATCCGGGGCTCGCGTGATGGCGACTTCCTGAACCGCTCCTTCCATCTGGATCATGGCTACGGGATGGATGCCTACGCCGTTGGGGCCAGCCTGGGCTGTGGCGCACCGGCTCTGATGAGACACGGGCAACTGACGTTCCCCTATTGTTTCAAGGCGTGTAAGATACTCGACAACGGACCGCTCCGCTTTACAGCCGAACTGGTGTATGTCACAACAGCCGACGGCATCACAGAGCACCGGCTGGTCACCCTCGACAAAGGCTCGCACTTCAACAGACTCACGGTATGGTACGATGGCATCAAGGCGCCCCTTGCCCTGGCTGCCGGTGTCGTACTTCATGGAGAAGACAACCTGGTATTAGCTAAAGACTATGTGCTGTATGCCGATCCGACCGACCATCCGGAAGTACACCAGTCGCAGATATATGTGGCGACTCTTTTCCCTGATGGCGTAGATGAGAGCGTCGTATTGAAAGGAGCACAGCCTCACGGCGTTGGTATCGTCCGCCCCTACCGAGGCCAGCCCTATACCTATTATTTCGGTTCGGCATGGAGCCTCTACGACGTCCCGACGTTTGCCCACTGGAAACTGTTGGCCGACGAATACCTGCTAAGATTGAAACATCCGCTACAGATACAATGATGAAACGATTTGTGTTGTTACTCTTTGCGCTCCACCTGCTTCTTCTCGCTTCCCGGGCAGAGATAGTATGGTTCGACGGGGTGCACCCCATCAGCTATCAGGTGCCTGAAAAGGTAGAGCCTGTCGTCAAGACGGCCTTAGACCTATGGAAGGGAGATATGCAGCAGGTGACGGGCATGATGCCAGTGGCCTCCCGGAAGCCTAGGGTCCAGGTGCTGCAGAATAAAAGCCTCCCTACTGACGGATTCCGGATCTCTATAAAAGAAGAGCAGATCATCATTGAGGGCAACAACGGACGAGGCATGGCCTACGGACTGTTGGAACTGTCACGAATGGCTGGTGTCTCGCCTTGGGTATGGTGGGGTGATGTCGTGCCTGAAAAGAAAACCAGTTTGATCATCAATGAGGATTTCGTGACCGAACAGCACCCGAGTGTAGAATATCGGGGCATCTTCCTCAACGATGAAGACTGGAGCCTCCGGCCCTGGAGCTATAAGACGTTTGAACCAACACCCAATACCCAGATTGGCCCCAAGACCTATAAGAAGATTTTCCAATTGCTATTACGGTTGAGGGCCAATGCCATATGGCCTGCTATGCATCCAGGCACAACGGCCTTCTTCAAGATTTCTGGTGCAAAGGCGATGGCCGACAGCTGTGGCATCATCATCGGTACGTCGCATTGTGAGCCGCTGTTGAGAAATAATGTGGATGAGTGGGATGCAAAAGTGCGTGGGGCTTTTAACTACAAGACGAATCGTGAACAAGTGCAGTCATATTGGATTGAGCGATTGCAGGAGGTCAGGCATTCAAAGAATAATATGTTCACCATCGGTATGCGTGGCATCCACGACGGGTCGATGGAGGGCTATAAGACCATGGATGAAAAGCTGGAGGGTCTGCAGCAGGTGATCAATGACCAGCAACAACTGCTAAGGAAGTATATCGGCTCCCCCGAGAAGCAGATGCAGGTGTTCGTGCCTTATAAGGAGGTATTGGAGCTCTATCAGAAAGGTCTGCAGGTGCCCGACTATGTGACGTTGATGTGGTGTGACGACAATTACGGCTATATGACTCGTCTGTCGAATGCCAATGAACAGCAGCGACAGGGTGGGGGCGGTGTCTACTATCATCTTTCCTACTGGGGGCGTCCGCACGACTATCTCTGGTTGACAACCACCCAGCCAGGTCTGATTTATAACGAAATGCGTGAAGCTTACGACCACCATGTCCGGAAACTTTGGATTGTGAATGTGCATGATCCGAAGGTGGCCGGCTACGATCTTGAACTCTTTCTGGATATGGCCTGGAACATCGACTGCGTGGATGGTTCGACGCTGAATGACCATTATCGGGCCTGGCTCTGTCGGCAGTTCGGCCAACAGGCGGGGCAACGGCTCTTCCCTGTGATGTACGAGTTCTATCGGCTCTGTGGCGAACGACGTCCGGAGTTTATGGGTTACACACAAGTGGAACTCGACAAAAAGAAATACAACCGTGGCCTTTCTCCTGTGACGGAAGTGCCTTTGACGGCGATCGAGGCTGCCAACCGCCTCTCGGCTTTTGAGCACCTGAAAGCGGATATCATCGCCATCCGTCCTTATGTGCGTCCGGAACTGGCAGATGCGTTCTTTGCCGCTATCGAATACCCCGTATTGGCCGCTGCAGCCATGAATACCAAAATACTCGATTCAGTAAACAGTCATCGCGCGTACGAGGAGATACAGGCACTCACACAGCGCTATAACGAGATGAATGGTGGCAAGTGGCGCTATCTGATGGATGCCGCCCCCAGAGAATTGCCTGTCTTCGGCGATGTCCATGCCCGCCTGCTCCCAATTCCCGCTGACACACCCATTCCCGCTGACGCGCCCATTCCCGCTGACGCGCCTACCCGTAGCCTTTCCCGTAGCCTTTCCACCAGCACCCAATTCCCAATTCCCATCATCCATAACGCCTGCGACTATGCTGAGGCCTCTCAAGGAACGAGAAAAATTCAGATGCTGGGTCACTCTATGAATGCTGTGGCCTTGCAGAGAGACGGTTGGCTGAGTTATCGCTTCGTGGTGGATACAGAAGGTGATTATATTCTGCAGACGGCTTTGATCCCCACGCAGCCGAACGACAACGGCGACCTGCGTTACAGTGTGGGCCTTGATAGCGGTGAGCCCGTGGTTTTCAATCTGAAAGAACCCTTCCGCTCAGAAGGATGGAAACAAAACGTACTTCGTGGACAGGCTCTCCGAGAGCAGAAGGTGCATCTCTCTGCCGGGCAGCATACGCTTACCATCCGTGCCCTTGATGCGCACATCGTGGTCGATCAGTGGCACCTGGAAGTCAGATAAAGCTGGAAGGCTTCGCGGAAGGCCTCCGTCACATGGATGATCTCGTTGCCGATGTAGATGCAGTCGTTGCGGTCCACCTTCCTGATTTTGTCGAGGGCAACGATATAAGAACGGTGAACACGCATGAACTGTTCAGACGGCAGCATTTCTTCAACGGCTTTCATCGTCAGGTGGGTGATGAGTGGTTTCTTCTCTTCAGCCAAATAGAACATCACATAGTCTTTCATGCCACAGACGTAGAGAATGTCTTGAATAGCCACCTGGCGGTATTCGCCGTCGACTCTGAGGAAGACAGTCTTGTTGTTTACTGTAAACCAAACTTTAAACCACTCTTTCGCTTTCTCAACAGCCTCCATGAACTTATGATATCGGATAGGCTTTAACAGGAAATCAAGTGCTTTCACCTCGTAACTTTCAAAGGCGTATTCCTTAAAGGCTGTGGTGAAGATGACACGGGTGCCGTCGGGAATCATGCGGGCCAGTTCCATCCCGTTGAGGTCGGGCATCTGGATGTCAAGGAAGAGCAGATTCGGCTTCTGCTCCTTGATGGCATTGATGGCTTCTACAGAGTCGGTGAAACTGCCAAGCAACTCCAGATCCGCAGTCTTGGTAACAAACGATTCCAGCAGTTTTACGGCCAGAGGCTCGTCATCGACAATGATACAGGTCAGACGATTCATTCTTTCATTCTTATTTGAATCCTGATGTGGTAAATCTGACCGTTGAGCGACTGCTCCCAATGATAGCGTCCGTGGTACATCAGTTCCAGACGGCGTCGGGTATTTTCCAATCCGATGCCCGAACCGCTGCGGTCTGCATCGTCCTTGGGATAGTTGGTGTTGTCGCAGATAAAGACGAGTTGGTCATCATTCTGCTCCAGGCGAATATCGATGGTCGAAGGCCGGTTGCTGCTGACACCATGTTTGAAAGCATTCTCAATCAGCGAGATAAACAGCAATGGGGCAATCTCAGACTTCGGATCACCGACCATGAATGCTGAGCTGACATGGGTCTTCTCATTGCAGCGCAGTTTCATCAGGGCGATATAATTGCGCATAAACGTCACCTCTCCCTCAATGGGCACCGTCTTCTTGTTGGTCTCATACATCGCATAGCGCAGCAGGTCGCTCAGCTGGGCGATGGCATCCTGCGCCGCATCGGCATCAATCTGCGTCAGGCTCGAGATGTTGTTCAGGGTGTTGAAGAGAAAATGGGGATTGATCTGGCTCTTCAGCCAGGCGAGTTCCGCCTCAGTATTCTTGGCTTTCTCCTCTTTCAGTTGCTGGCGGATCTGCCGTGTGCGGATCATGTGGCGGATGCCGATGGCGATGGCTGCCACAAAGCAGTCGAGCAGCAGGAACATGAAGAAACTGGAGAAGAAACCTATCCACATGTCGGCCGTCATCTGAGCGGTCTCAGGATAGTCATCCCTAAATAGCCAGAGCAGAAAAAAACCGTAGTTCACACAGAGGATCAGCACCAGATTGCAGAGTGTGAAGAGTCCGAACCGCTGGCGGAAGAAGAGATAAGGCCCGAACAGATAGAAATTGACGAAATAAATGGTTAGGGGTGCCCACAGGATATTCCACACCAGTAGCAGCGAGGTGCCCGTGGCTCTGATATCCTGCGTGCTGAGCAGGGTGGCCATCGGCAGGGCCAGCACGATGAAGCCCCACACGACGGCCTGTATCAGGAACAGCCATACGTCTTTTCTTTCAATTCTTATCATACGACTGCAAAGTTAGGCATTTTTCCTGTATTGACAAAATTTCCTGCGCATTATTGTTGATTTGGCGTTGTGGCATTCTCTGTATTGCCGCTGCCTACGCTGTTGAGCATCTCACCCTGCGACTGCTGTTCGATGAAGTCGTTCTGGATGCGGTTCACGTGCTGCTTAGCCATGATCATCGTATTGCCGAAGGTGTAGCTCACGGTGAAGGTCACCTGGGAGATGGGCACCTTGATGTTGGTCGTCGAGGTGAAGTTCTGTCCTCGGTTGTAGCTCTCGATGTTCAGCTTGCCGCCCTTGTTGAGGCCCATGGTACCACTTACGCTCAGGTTGAGTTTGTCCTTCAGCAGCGATTTCGACAGACTGGCGGTCACCATGTTGAATCCGCCGCTCCAGCCCTGAAGGGTGTAGGTCTTGGTCGATGTCATGACAAAGGCGCTCAGGTTGAATTTCTTGGGCAGTGTCTGCTGCAGACCAGCCATCACGTTGGCCGTCCAACCGTGATTCCTTTGATCGAGGGCATCGCTGCGGATATCGGTGTAGCTCAGACCGCCGTTCATAAAGAGACGGGTGTTGGTGGCCACCAGATAGTTCACATAGCCGTTCAGCCCTGTCTGATGGTTTTTCAGCACATTGCCGAAGGTGGTGTTTAGCAGGTTGTTGCTGTCGTAGAAGCTGTACTGTGAGATACCGTTGTCAGTGAAATTATGGTGTAGGCTGAGGTTGAGCATCAGCTTGGGGCCGAACAGATTGTAGACCATCGACAGGTTGTGCGTCTTCTCCACGTTCAGCTCGGAGTTACCGTACGACACGGCGATGGGGTTCGACTTGTCCACGTACGGATTCAGGTAGGTGATGCCAGGTCGTGAGATACGCATGTTATAGGTCACACCGAGGTTGCTGCCCATGCTGATATTGTATTGCACACTGGCGTTGGTCACCAGACTGCCGTAGCTGGTGCTGAAGTCGAAGCCGTTGCCCAGTTTGTAAATCACGTCCTGCCAGGTGTTTTCGTAGCGCACACCGGCCTTCACGCCGAACTTCATCCAGTTGCCGGCATATTCGCCGTAGCACGCCAGGATAGAGTTCTTGTATTCGTAGTCGCTGCTGCTGTTAGGGTCGTAGACGTCTTTCTGATAGTACTTGGCCTCCGAGGTGGCATCGTGCAACTGGTACTTACCGCCCAGATTCACCCTGTGGCCCAAGGCGAGGGGAAGTGTGTAGTCTATCTGGAAGATGTGGCCCGTCGTCTTGTCCTTGTTCTCCGAATAGCGGTTCGTTAGGTCGATCATGGTCGATGTCGTGCCGAAGTTACTGGTCATCTCCGTGGTGCCGGGGCTATAGCTCAGCTGATAGGTGAGCGCCAGCGAGTGTGTACGTGCCTTGTTGAAGAATCGCTGGTAGTCGACGTTGGTGCTGAACGAGGTGCGCGAGTTCTTCATGTCCGTGCTGCTGCCGAAGTTGAAGCCGCCGCCATAGATCTCGCCCTCCATCGCTGTGGTTGATATGCCTGTGCTCTTCATCGACATCCTGTTGATCTGAGCTGTGACGTTCACGGCACTTAGCTCATCGACCTGATAGCCCAGCATAAGACTTCCCATCGCAAAGGGCGTCTTCACTTCGTTGGTCGAGGTCATCATCTGTGAGAAACCGATATCTTGCTTCTGTTCCATCTCCGTGGTGGTCGTGCCGGGATCATTCTTTGAGAGCATCACGTTGGCGCTATACGATAGTTTGCCTTGCTGTCCGCTGAGGAAGGCGCTGCCGCCCAGCTGGCGGTTGCCGACGGAGGCGCGGATGGTGCCATTGTAGCCATTCAGGTTCTGTGCACTTCCAGCCCCCGGACCGAATGATATCTTGTTCATCACGATGTTCAGGATACCGCCGGTGCCCTCGGCATCGTACTTGGCACCGGGGTTGGTGATCACCTCGATGCTCTTCACGGCCGTGGCTGGCATGCTCTTGAACACCATCGAGGGGTTCTGGGAGAAGAGTACGTTGGGCATGCCGTCGACGAGGATCTTAAACGACGAGGAGCCGTTCACAGTGATGTTATCCTCGCCGTCGACCGTCACCATCGGCACCTTCCTGAGCATGTCGAGCACGGTCTTCGACTTCGAGTCCTCATCCTCCGACACGTTGTAGGTCATCTTGTCCACCTCCATCTTCACCAGTCGTTTCTGGTGGACGACGGTCACACCGTCCAGTTCCTTCGACCACGTCACTGAATCCACTCCCAGACTGTCTGTCTGTGCCGTCATTCCCACTGGCATCGCCAGCAGCATCCATGCGAAAATCATACTTTTCTGTTTCATATCTATAAACTATAAACTTTAAACTCTAAACTATAAACCGTAAACCGTCAACCATTCCGCGTTTCAAATCTGGTGCAAAGGTAAGCCAAATCTGAATCGCCTCAAAGAGATTTTCGACGAGTTCCCGTGTTTTTTTCGACCACTTTTTGGCGCTTTCAGCTTTTTTCCTTACCTTTGCCCCGCGAAACGACTACTATTATATAACGATGATGAGAAAGAAACTGATGCTGATACTATCGCTTATGGCCGTCTGGGGCACGTTGCCACTTGCTGCACAACGGACAGCGGCCATGATGGATTTCCCCATTCTGGGAGGAGAACTGAGTAACTCGGCTGCCACATCGGCGGCTGACATCGAGGCGGTGATGCCGCGGATGAGGGCGCTGGGATTGAACACGGTGCTCGTGCCGGCCTACTGGGAACTGATGGAACCGGAGGAGGGACGATTCGACTTCACCCTCATCGACCGCACCATCGATGTGGCGAGGCGCGAGCAATTGCACGTGGTGTTCCTGTGGTTCGGCGTTTGGAAGAACTCGATGTCGTGTTATGCGCCTGGTTGGTTCAAAAAGGATACGAAGCGATTCCCACGGGCGATGACCGCCGATGGTAAACCCTTGGAGATAGCATCGTGCTTCAGCGATAACGTGTTGCAGGCCGACCTGAAGGCTTTCTCGGCGTTGATGCAGCATATCAAAGCGCGTGACCCGCAGCGCGAGGTGGTCGTCATGATGCAGATAGAGAACGAGATTGGTATGCTGGAGTCGGCACGCGACCACTCGCCGTTGGCGGAGAAGGTCTACCGGCAGTCGCAATGGGCTGAGCGCTATGGCTCTGACGTGTATGCCGACGAGAAGTTCATGGCCCTGCACTATGCCCGCTACGTGGAGCATCTGGCCAAGGCAGCCCGCGCAATCCATGACATGCCGCTCTATGTGAATGCTGCGATGAACAGCCGTGGGCGCCGTCCTGGCGAATATCCGTCGGCAGGTCCGTTGGCCCACCTCATCGACTTCTGGCACGAGGGGGCGCCGAGCATCGACCTGCTGGCTCCCGACATCTACGACACGGGTTTCAAATCGTGGTGCGCCCAATATGCCATGCCCCTCCGCCCGATGGTCAAGGGGACAGGTTCCTGGGCAGATAGCAGCCCCAGGCAACCTGTCCCCATGACCATCACCCTCAAGAACCGCCTCTTCATCCCCGAGAGCCGTTGCTGCGAGAACAGCGGCGTGCGCGCCCTCTATGCCTTCGGCGAGCATCAGGCCCTCGGCTTCTCGCCCTTTGCCATCGACCAGGCCACTCCCGCCGAGGCTGCCTCGGTGACCAACGCCTATCACTTGCTGCGTCAGGTCTATTCTCTCACCCATCACCCAATTCCCGAGCAAAGCTCGCCTACCCGTAGCCTTTCCCGTAGCCTTTCACCCATCACCTC
>Ga0247610_10004432_pt1 | contig 15026 bp, 1 predicted proteins | sample 174DNAGHGhighgp2_FD_193483 | JGI IMG/M metagenome (GOLD analysis project Ga0247610, IMG submission 193483) | Sheep rumen microbial communities from Palmerston North, Manawatu-Wanganui, New Zealand - 1742 DNA GHGhigh gp2 | ecosystem: Host-associated > Mammals > Digestive system > Stomach > Rumen ... | reverse complement strand
CATCCAATAATTCAAAAAAAATATATTTTTAATTTTAAAAAGTTAATTAATTATTTTAAATTGTTTAAATATAAAATTATTTATTTATTTTTTTAAATGATTAACATTTATTTAATTTCATTTAAAACTATTTGATTTTCATCTATTTCCTCTTCCTTTTTTTCTTTTTTATCCTTTTCCAATGAAATTATTGAATTTCTGTCCTCTTCTCCAATCAAGTTATAAAAAGCATAAGCTTGTCCAATTTTTAATTTGAATTCAAAAAGTAGGTTGATGATTATATCGTCCAAATCTTCCAAATTTGCAATTTTTTCTTCCCATAAGTCAATTCTAGTTAAATCATAAGCTAAATCTCTATCTTCCTTAACATCGGTCACTTCCATTTTTCCGGCTAAATATCTTGAAATTAGTCTCCTAGTAGCAGCACCTAAATCTTTTATAGTAATTTTAGCTTGAGGATCTTTTTCTTTTAATAATTTATTTGTTATAGATACTTTCAGATCTTCAGGAATCTCCTTCTTATATTCATCTTGAAGAGTATCAACCAGATCTTCGAAGCATAAATGCTCAAAGAAGAAAAATAGATTCATTATTTTTTGAACTGATATATCTTGTCCTTCATTATCAAAGAAATTTTTGCAATCTTCTGAAAGCTTAAAATAGCCAGGAGCACTATTTATAATATTATTAATTTTTTCTTCTTCTTTCATAACGCCTTTTTGTGTCAAATAAAATATAAGTAGTTGAATTGAACCAAAAAATTCTTTGAAATCATATTTTTCTTTTTTATATCCTAAATTTTCGTTATTCATCTTATTAATGTATTTAACAATAATTTCTTTTTCTTCTTCATTAAGATCTTTTTGAGGATATTTCAAATAAAACTTAGAAAGCATCTCAGATTTTGAGCCTCTTAAACCTTCACCCCAGAATGTAATGAAATTCAGTTCATCTTCTCCTTCAAATAGGCAAACTCCTGGAAGAAGGATTTTTCCTAGTTCTTCTTCTATAGCTTCAAAATCATATACAAACGAATTATAATCAGAATAATTTATCATTCCTTTTTCATTAAAAATATTTCTTCCTGAAAAAGAATAAATAACATCGAATAAATCTCTATATTTGGTTTTAGAAAATCTTTCATTAATCAATAATATTTGGTCGCTTTTGGCATCTTGAACTGGTATTTTTTTTTTAATATTTTCAACATATGGATGTAATATTCCATTAAATTGGTTTCCATCTACTATAGGTTGTAAAAATGTATTTTGCCATTCTATGAAATTTTGGCATGCTGAAGCAAGGTACATTCCATTGTATAACTCTCCACAGTCATTCAAGAAGCATATTAAAATATCATCTATACTTAAATTTTTTACAGGCATTTGTGGACGACATTTATACTTTTTAGCTTCTGATTTAATTTCTTCCCATGATTTTAAGAAATTTTTAAATTTATGATTAAATTCAGGTTCTTTAATTATTTCCATATTTGATAATTTTTTTGTTTTGGCATCTTCTCTTGAAATTTTAAATGAATAATGTTCTACCATGTAATTTGTAAAATCATTAAACGCTGGAAGATTTTTTAATTTTTTAACTGAGGGATTTCCTGCTATTAATTGATTTAATAATGGATATTTTTCATTATTATTCATTCTTTTTATCATATCTTCTTCAGTTTTATATTTTGTTAAAATAAAGTAATTAAACATCGGATAATCTTTTTCAGGATAAGACTCCTTTGTGGGAGGAACTAATTCTGTGACTAATGTTTTTAAGCCATTAATATCAAGTTCCAATTGCTTTTTATTTTGCTCATTATAATTTTTACTATAATTGGGATATTCTCTTATACATTCATCAATTAAATCATCTACTTGCTTTTCAAAATTTATTCTATCATTTTCAATTTTAAAGCATTTACATTCACTTATTAGTTTTGATAATTTTTTGAAAATCATATTCATAAATATTTGAATTGGGTTAATATTTTTTTGTCGTAATGACTCTTCCAAAAAATTCCAATCAAGTTCAATTATCCTTAAAATATCAGTATTTTTAATAAGGTATTTTTTCAAATTTTCTTCACTAATATATCCAGTGCAATAACTAAAGAATAAATGGCAATAAGATATGAAATTTAATAGCCTATATCCAATATTAGATAAATTCCTCACTTTTTTATTTTGGTTTTCAAAGAAATCCCTTTCAATAGAGTTAAATCCAAAAGCAGGAGTATTTCTAATAGGATCAATAACAGTCTTTTTATAATCTTCTAATAACATATTTGGTATGTTTTCATCAGGATCTTTCCATCTCTTCATTTGCCCTTCTTTTTGGGCTTTATCTCTGAATAATCTATAATGGCCTGGACGGACAACCATACCATGATTAGGTGCTCCCCCTTTTATTTTCTTTTTATCCCAACCACATTTTTCTCCACAATATGAGCATTTAAAAGTCCTATTAGTGGTTGGGAAACCACAAGGGTCAATATTATAATAAAATCCACAACTACATACATAGCATCCACAGGCATCTGGATATGTTTTGAAATGAAATTCTATAGTTTCTAAATTTGAAATATGTAAATCTTCTTTGATATCGTTTCCTGGGATTAAAGAACTATCTATTATATTAGTACAGTTTTTACTAAATATTGATTTGAATAATAATTCCTCATTTTTATTTTTAGAATTGTCATCTAAAGAATTAACACAAAATCTAAATCCATATAAAAGTGCTTCAAACAATTTTTGATCTATTGCATTTTTATCATTATTAATTAATTTTGGTTTAATTTGTATGAAATAAGAGTCAGAATCATAAAATAGAGATAATAAATGTCTTAATTCATCATTAGATTTGAATTTATTATCATTAAATAAAGATTTTACATAGTTTGAAAAGTTTTGATATATTTCTTTTGTATCATAATTTTGTAAGCTTAAATTAGATATTATTTTATTTATTGATAAGCATATAAATATATCTAAACTATCTTTTTTGATGCAATTTGAAATATCTTTGTTATTCAAATCGAATTTAATATTTTGTAAAAATAATTTTGATTGTTCTAAATAATTTTTATAATCTTCCTCATCTAAAGGTAAAAAGAAATATGTAAGCATAACATCTTCGCTTTTATTATCTTCTTTTTTCAAAGAAAATTCATTTATGAAGTCAATTCCTATTTTATTAAAATCATACTTTTGGAATGCTTCGAAATTACTATTCATTAAATTATAGAATAATTTTAGTATATAAATCTTAATAACTTTTGCGAAATTTTTATTTTCTATTGATTTAACAACTTGAATAATATCTTTGAAATTTATTGCTGATTCTGTCTTAGAATATAATACATATTTACTTAAGTACATTTTTATATATACAAGCGAAAATAATTTGCATAAATTAATATTTTCCTTTTGATTTTCTTTTTCTTTATTAGAATTTGAAATTGAATCCAAGAAAATTATTGTTTGTTTAAATATTTCAAAAGATTCATCTAGCAACATTCTGTATTTTTCTTTATTATTTTTTGAATAACTTGGGAATAATTTATTTAATTCTTCTTTGGATAAACTAGGTATCCATTCAAAGTAAACACTTATTTTGCCTTCTAATATATTCATTATTACTTCATCTAAAATAATATTATTTTGGTTATTTAAAATTTTTATCATTTCAGACTTTTCATTTTTAAGATACTCAATATTACCTCCCATTTCAGATGGATTACTTACAATGGCATTTTCCAAAATAATTTTTATTATTTGAGAATTATTTGAAATGAATTCATTATTTTTTAAAATTGTTTGCAATAACAATTCTCTGAATTCATTGAAAGTAATTTTTAAATATTCATTTAAAAATATATAACTTAAGACTTTATGGAAATCAAATTTTTTATTTTTTTTGGCTTTACCCAATTTTTCATCTAGAAACTTATAAAAACCTTTAAAATTATCACATAATTTGTTTTTTATTTTATTTTTGACATATATTGTTTGTTCTCCAAAGTATTTTATTATTGTTTTAACATTTTCTATCGAAGCTAAATTATTCAAATAAAAAGCATTAATTAATTTTAATATTTCTTGTAAAGAGAAAACTTCTTTTGATCTTAAAATTAAATTATTTTCTAATTGTAAGGCATCTTGAAGTACTTCTTTATTAGTATTTAATAATGCAAAGAATTCATCCTGATTTAAATTATAAACTTCTTCTTTTGATGTTATTATTCTAAGAATAGAATCCAATGATAGGAAAAAGGCTTCATTAACAATAGAAGTATATTTTGGATTTCTATCAGATATTTCATATTCTATTTGCTTATTATTAATTATTGTTTCTATTTGTTCATAAAATTCCGGGATTTTCAAAGATAAATTTAAAAATATTTGCTGTAATGAAGCTATTTCTTCTGAATAACTTTCAATCCAATTAATATTATTTGCCAATAAATCAATAATTTCTGCTTCATTAATATAATTTTTGAAATTTTGTTTAATTATATCATTCCTTAAGCTTACCATCAAATTCAAAAATTTTATATTATTATCCAGATTATCTATATTTAAAAATTTTTCTTCTTCATTTTCTTCTTCTTTTTTATTTCTTTTTTTACTTATGCTATTATTTAAGAAAAGAGTGCAATAATCATTAAATATTAAATTATCCAGATTTTCTTTCCCTTCTTGATTTGATTTTATAATATCAATAATTTTTATTATTTGTGGTTCTTTATTGATTATATTAACTAGGGAATTATTACCCATCTTTAAATCATTGAAATATTTTTCTTTTTCTTTTGTTATTTCTTCTTCATTATCAAAATAATTTCTTAAATTATTTTCATTATTTCTATAGTTTTTAATTAAATTTTCATTAGCTTTTTTTATTATTTTTTCAAAGACACTCTTTATTCCAGGAACATTCAAACCAAAGACAATATCTAATTTATTAGAAAATGGCTTTTCAGTTATTCTTGTTAAACCATCATTATATTCTATATCTTCTAAGTATGATTTAGCCAATTTTTCGACAATAGTTTTATCTTCAGAGATTTCTTCTTTTTTAGCAATTATTTTTTCTCCTTTATTTTCTAAATTAGTCTTTTCGCATTGCCATATTGCTTGGTTTAATGAATTTGATAATAAAGATGAGAAAAATTGTTCTTTTTCTGATTTGAAATATAGTAGATTTAGTTGAGAGGTATATAATTTAGATAAATATTTCTTAATAACAGATATAATTTCTATTCCTTTTTCATCAAAAGAATTTTTATCTTTAAAAATTTTGTTAATGATATCTTCTTCTTTATTCAGACTTTTTGAAAATATACACTCATTAATTAAATCTCTTAATCTTTTGTTATTATAAATGAATTTAATTAATAAATCAACATAATTATCTCCATTAAGTCCTTTATATGGTGCAATAATATTATAATTCATATAGCTAATAGTAGTGAAAATACTACTACATAGCTCTTCGTCTGGGTTTACTAAAGCTTTAAATAATTCATTTTGGTTCATATTCATAATTTTTTCTATTTTTAAATTTTCATTTCCATTTAAATTATCTATAAATACTTGGTAATACTCAGACAAGTGAGATAAAGATTCATCCATGACTTTCTTTTTTATTTCAATTTGTTCCTTTAATGATTTTTTATCTATATCTTTCAAATCCTTTTTCAATACTCTTGCCATATAAACAATAAAAATGAATGCTTTTTGAGAATTATTTTTATCACCCAAATCTTTTTCTTTATTTTCTATAAAATATTTTAGATAACTCATTAATGAACCTTCATATGGCATAAATTTAATAATGCATATTTTATAATTTTTTTCATTAAAGAAATTATCTATTTCTGCTTCTAAATCTTTTTCACATTTTATTGAACTGATTATAATTTGTTTAATACTATCTCTTTCAATAATTCCTACTAATTCATTATTAATACCATAAATATTTTTCATATCTTCTAAATTATTACTAAATGTATAAATGATATTTTTGTAGTTATTCATTGTTTTTAAGAAATTAGAAATGTTTGAATGTTCTCCTTTATTATATAATTCTAATATTTTTTTATATGATTTATCTTTGTTTTTTAACAGTCCATTAATTTTCATATTTATTATCAAATCTTGAGGTAACGTCAATGCAAATTTACTTAAAACAAATTCACTCATTTTTTCTTTATTTAATCCTTTTTTATTAGCTTCATAAATTAAACCTTGAACTTCTTCTATGCTATTATTCACTAATAGTTTTCCCAATTCATAAGGTATAGCTTTGAATATTGTGTCATTGCATTTAACAATCTTATCTAATACTGATTTAATTTTTTCAGCCTCTTTAATTAATTCTTGAGACAATAAATATTCAAAAGTCATAATATGCTTTTCGAATCTATTTAAGAAAGGTGCTTCCTCATTATTAATTTCATCAATGTCAGCAGTGACAATACATCTAAAATCTTTATTAACATAGGCAAAAGTATTAGTATTTGATCCTATTGCCAAACGGGCATAATTTTTATTACTCAAAACAGTGAAATTTTGATTAAATAAATCATACATTGAAGGATAAACTGAATCTAAATTTTTCAAAATTAAAATATTTCCTCTTTCCATATGGACTTGAATTTTATTTAATACTTTAAGGGCATATTCTTCTGTGTTTAGGTCTTCTTCAAATTGACTTCCAATATAGAAGTTGTACTCCTTTTTCTCTTCAGATAATATTGATGATAATAAGAAAGTACTAATAGACGATTTAGAAAAAACTAATAAATATCTACTATTTAAATCATTTATATTTTCTTTGACTCTTTTTAATACGTCATATTCTTTTACAACTTGACATTCAGGATACATTTCTTTAAAAATTCCTTTAAATACCTCTAATGAAGTCTTCTTGTCATTTTCAAATTGTATACCTGAAAAGTTTCTTTCAATACTATCTACTGCACTTTCAAGCAATGCCATATCATTAAGTTGACTATTTATATTTTTTTCTATAATATTTCTTGAAGAATTTTTAACTAAATGATAGAAATCCCTATTACCATGGAAATCCTCTTTTCCATCCAAATTATGCTTTTCTTTTAAATAAATCTTATATTTATAGTATGATTTCCCTAAATTTTCAAAAAAGTCTTGATATCTTATAGCCAATTTTTCATCATATGATTTACCAATTGTTAATGAAGTCTCCTTATTGTCCTCTTCATCTGCCTCTGGAATAGATATAGAAATACCTCTATTCATCTTTGCAGCATCTAAAATCCAGTTTGATATTCCTACAAAAGCAACTTGATTATCTCCAGTATTTTGATCGTATTCTAACTCAGAATGAATAACTTTGAGTGGATTATTAGGTGAATGCTCTGCTAGACCCATTTCATCAAAAAATATTAATGATATATTATTTTTTTTATCTTCATCTTTTAAGTTATTATATACACTACGAGCAATTTTAAAAATATTTTCTACTCCTTTAGATGTACTTGCCATAGAACCCTGATATGAATGAACTAATATTTTTGGTAAATTTTTAAAGAAATAACTTTCTGAAACTTTGCCTTGCATTGATTTTGTTATCAGTTGAACACTTAAAGATTTACTACATCCCGGTTTTCCAACTATAAAAATAGGTACTTTATTATTAATTGCTACAAATATTGAAAACAAATTTTCTAATAAAGCTCTATTTTTTGCAATACCCTTATTTAACTTAATATTATTTACTATAAATAATTCTTCTTTTTTAGGTAAATCAAGAAAATCTTTGTCTTCAAAAGATTTATCAAATTTTTTGAACAATTCATTCAGTTTCTGGTGTAAGCCAACTCTTTGCTCTTTATCTGTTATTTTTAAATAATAACAGACAAAAATGCTCAAATTAATGCCATACACTTGCATTTTATAGTCATCTAAGTTGTTATAAAAATCTTTGTCTTCTTCGAAGAATTGATTTTCATTTTCTTTTGAATATATTTCTTTTCTTTTCATTAAATAATCATAGAAAAACAAATAAAAAATATTAAATCTTCTTATTTCTCTTAGTGATACAGCAGATTTGTCGTTGAATTCTCTAATATAATTTTGAGCCGCTATTATCATATTACTAGCTAAATCTTTAAGTTTTTTTATTTGCTCATCTTCAACTTCTTCTTTTTCTGGTTTTGATTTATCTTTATAATATTTAATATTAATTGCATCTTTAATAATATTTCTAATATAATTTTCTTCATCTTTAGACTTTACACTTCCAAAATCAAAAACAAAATTAAGTAATGAATGAGGAAGTGGATTAACAGTATAAACCAAATTACTTTCTTTCTTTCTTTTGATATCCTCCAATTCCTTTGCATTCAAATATTTTATTTGTTTATGAGCTTGAATAACGTCAAGACCAAATTTATTTGCATCTTTATTTCCTTTATTTTCTCTTTGTCTATAAGGGTTACAGGCAGCAATGAAAACTATATTAGAGGGCAGGGGTTTTCCTTGACAGGTATGCTTGCACATTAATTCACTTATAAGTCCCATAGATTTGCAAGTATTTATTTCATCTAAAAATACCCATATTTTTGTTTCATTGAAGAATTGATGAGCTTTTTGAAATGATTCTTTTTTTTCTTTTTCTTCTTCCGCAATCTTCAATGCTTCTGGAATGACATTTTCATAAAGAAAACTTACTATATCTTTATCTGTTGTTCCTGCATGTATATTTAAAATTTTCATTTTTTTTTTATCTCCATTATTTTTCATTTCAGATAATTTCCTTATCAAAGAAGTTTTACCACATCCAGTTTCTCCCATCATTATAACTGGTATATTGGACCTTAATCTAAGTAATATTAAAACCATTTTAACAAAATTATCTGGTGTGATAACATAGTTATCAGTTATTTCTTCTAAAGATATTTTATCAGAGCCTGTTCCTTTTTTAACAGGATTATTTATATCTAAAATTTCTCTTAATTCTTCAAGAAATTTTTCTTTAGTAAATTTTTCATCTTTATAATCAGGAAGCTCAGTTATCATATTTTTTTCATCAAAAGACTGAGAATTTTTTATTGCTAATAAATCTTTATATTCTTGGTCTGATTTATTCTTATTTGTTATAATGCTAAACAATTGCCCATCTCCTTCGTGGAAAAATAGTAAAGAAGGATCTATTTTATCAAATGAAATAACTTCATGCTGGTCATTAGCCAAATTATTTATGGCTTGATTTATATCTTCCCCTTCGTTATATTGTCCAAATAATGTTTTATGTACAATATTTTGGTCTTTTATTAAATCAGTAAATGCTCCTTTTGTGAAATGCTTTGTAAGTTTAATGAAATTTAGCACTATTGATGTTCTTATCAAGGTTAAATTTGCTTTCCCACTAACCAATAATGTGTGTGCATTAAGGAAAAAGTTTTGATTTAATTTTTTTAATTGAATGGCTAAAATTTTTATAAAGGATTCTATTTGATAATAAGTAGGTTCGGGTATCTCTTCTTTAATTGAATTAAAAATTAATTTTTGGCATTCTTCTTGTGATAATTCTTCTGCTTTTATAGATGTGGAGAATTTCTTTTTTTTGATAAAATAGAATCTACTTTCAAAGTCAACTGGAGTTATATTAGGAAAAATTAAATCATATTTATTAATTTTATTTTCTTTGATAGCCTTTAAATAATTTGCAACTAATTGAACGTTTGAATCTAATTCTTTTGGAACTATTAAAGGAGCTAAATTTGAAATTTTAATTTCTTTTATTGGGAATAAAGATAAAATTTGGAATTTTTCAAAGAAATCTATAAAAGTATTGGGTATTTCTACTTTTATATGGATATCTTTAGATAAATAGAAAATATCTACATTTTGTCCATAATACCTGGTAATTAACATTGAAAATAAGAATTCCATCATTAATGTAATTTGATCAGTATTATATAAATCTAAATGTAATATGCAGTTACTATCAATATTCAAATTTTTTAATCTTTCAATTATATCATCACGAGTAAAGACTCCTCCAAATGGGAAATATATGTATTTTTTTCCAGATTTTTCTATATCATTTCTTATTTGAGTTGATTTACCAACTCCTGATTTATCAGATTTAATAATTTCAATATTATTTCCTTCATATTTTAGAGTATTAAAAACATCTTTTTTAAGTTCTAATACTTTTCTATATTTTTTCATTTCTATATTTCTATAAATGTCAGAATTCTTATTGGAATATAAGAATAGTAAGCATGAATTTATTTTCTCATCTCCTTTTGGGAAAAGGCGATTTAATAAATTTAGAACAGTAACTTTTTGATTATTGCCCAGCAATTCAATTCCTCCTACAATAAAGCATGATTCAAATTCGCATTTTATAGCTCTATATAAAAATGAAGTAATTTCCTCATTTGTTGTATCTTTATTACATAATAAAATATTTTGGGCAATGGGATTATTTCCTGTTAAGTATTTATATATTTGGTATAATTCTTTTTCTAATTTCTCAGTTAAATAAGTATAAACTCCTTGATATTTTCCTATTTTGCCTTTCTGTTTAACAATTGTAGTTTCATATATTGTTTTTAAACTTAGTTTATTAATTTTTAATACTTCATTTAAATATTTGTTACAATTATTTATATTATCTTGTATTATTTGTCCATCTTTTTGTGGTATAAATTTATCTAATCCTTTTTTATATTTATCATTTGTTATATATTTTAAAAGAGGAATAATATTATCATCTTTATTTTTAAAATTATTACTTAATAAATTAAATTGTCGTCCATATAAGTATCTTATCAATGGTATATTTTCATAAGCATTTATTTGTGTTGATTTTAAATCTGATAAAATATTTTTTAATTTATCTCTTATTTCTTGATAGTCTTTTTGGGAATTATCATTATTTAAGTAATATTCTTTTTTTGGATCTATTTTCACTTCTTTATCATTATTATTAATAACATTAACTTTTAAATTCATTTTGATTGTTATTATTTCAGGATATCCTTTCATACTAACTTCTTCTAAAATATTTGATATATTAATTATTTCTGTGATAGTTTCAATAAAATATTTATAATCAGGTGTAATCTTTTTAGATAAAAGAGCCCTTTCTCTATATCTTTTTATATCTTCCATTTTTAATTCTACTTGATTATTTTTTTCTTTATCTATATAAGTGCACTTGAACTTATCTGTTTCTTTATTAGATAAAAAATATGTCGAACTATTAAATAATCCTTGGACTATATATTTTAAAGCTTCAGATTTATCTAAAGAAGCCTGAAGCATTATAATTTGCCCAAAGTTATTTACATAACTTTGGATATAAACTAAAATTCCCTCATTTTTAGACACATTTTCTTTTAATTTATTTATAATTTCATTATCATTTATATTTTTTAAATCTTCTAATTTTCCAATACTTAAACAAAATTCAATACACTTTTCCATATCCAATAAATCATTAACATTAACATAATTATTATCACTTTGAGTTGCTACTTCTTGTAAATTTCTACATTCTTGTATTGATTTTTCGAATAAAAATATAATTGATTCTGGTTGTTTTTTAAATTCTAGTAATATATCAATTAACTTATTGTCTTTTTCCTTTTCATCCATAATTTTCAATCCAATTAATTTTTGTTTGCAACTTCTAATAGTATCTATATCTTTTTTCTCCTGTAGCTTTTTAATTATATCTTTAATTTCATCACTAAAATTAGTTTTATTAACTTTTAAATTATCAATATATGTATTAATAGCAGAAGCAATATCAAAGAAATATTTTTTTTTATTAATCAATATAATTCCTTCTATTACTTCTTTTAGATTTGTGTCATCTTTAATTTCAAAAATATCCATTAAGGTTTTTAATTCTGTTTCTATTTGACTTTCTAAATTTTCCTGATTATTTCTAAATGGTTTGAGATAATTTTCCAAAAATTTTGGGTCAATTTTATTAATTCCATCTTTTTCGAAAAGAATTTTAAGTGTATTGAATTTTTTCTCAGCTTCATTCAATATTTCTATTTCATTGTTTCCATTTGATAACTTCCCTTCTAATTCAAATATTTCTATGTAAAATTTACTTTTTTTCTTTTTATTACGAATTTTTGCATCTTTTAAATATTTCTTGTAATTATTATAATCATTTTTGCAATTATTATCAAAATAATTTAAACTTTCTGATTTTAAATTCATGATAATTCCAGCAATTTTTTTAATATCCTCCTTACGAGAATTATAGAAAAAGTAACTAAAATCCCGAACTACCATTTCTAGTTCTTTAATTATTTCTTTAATTTCATAATATTTTTTTTTTAATTTATCAAACATTTTTTTTGCTTTATCTACTTCTGAAGTATAAATGTAATTAAATCTATTTTTCAATATTTCTTCTAATTTATTTTTTGTTTCATCTTGGAAATATAAACTTAAATCAGAAAATTTAATATCATAATTTTCTATTTTTGCTTCTAAACTTGAAATAGCCAAAAATGCTTTTGAAATATATACAGCTCCTTTATATTGATTTGCTTTTTCTAATAATTTTTCATCTACTAATCCTTTGAAAAATTTTAATTTTTCATTTTCTTCTATTTTTAAAAAGTCTTCTTCTTTTATGCAAAATTTATTAATTTTAGAAAAGATATCACCTCTTAATTTTTGGCAATTTTTAATCAAATATAATAATTTGGATGGCTCTGAATTATTATTTGTTGTGAAAAATTCAATTATTATTTCCTTTATTTCCTTTGATAAATCTTGGTGTTCATCAATGAGTTTAAGATATATTTCATTAACTTTCTCAACATCTAAAAGAACTTGTATAGCATCTTCTTTTAAAAATTTCTTCAAATTAACATTTTTTTTATCAGAACAATAAATTAATTTAACAACATCATTTGTAAAATTGGGACATTTCTCATTTGAGTATGTATCGAATATTTCTCTAAATCTCTTTTGCATTGCTAATATAGATTCATATTTATATTCATTATCTTGATAAAAGTCATAAAAAGAAAATAATAATCCGAAGTCTTTCATTTCTTTAATTAATAAAGATACTTTTTTCAAGAAATTATTCCAATTATTTTTAAAAATTAGGTAAAAATTAATTTGCTTCCAAGTTTTAAAAAATTTATTTTCCAATGAAGATATATCTATTCCATTTAATATATCAATTGTTCTTTTACTTTCATAATTTTTTTCATGAAAATATACATCAGTTCTTATAAATTCCAAAAGATTTATATTTTTTAATAATCCTTTTTTAGCCTGATTTACTCCATTCTCATGGATTAAATCATTTAAGTTATTTTTACATTTAAATGTCTTATCAAACTGTTTATAATTATCTATAATATTTTTTATAAGTCCTATATTGTCATAACTAACACCATTATTGAAATCAATGTATTTTTCAAATAAAGAATAAGAAATTTTAATAAATATTATCCCATTTTCTTGTTGATAATAAACCAAATCATTAATTAATGCATTTATTTGTATAATATCATCTTCTTTTTTGGGTTGTGCATAATATTCAATATCTATCATAGGGATTTCCTTTTTTTTCTTTTTATCCTTGATTTGTTGATTCTCTTCTTCAATTTTTGTTTTTTCTTTTTGAAATAAATTTATAATGGAATCTCTTTCTTCATTGATAACTTCTAGGAATTGTATAACATCTTTTCCTAGAAGATGAAGAACATTTAAAACTTGATTATAATCATTAGTTTTTTTAAATAATGTGATAAATTCTTTTTTAGGAAGAATTAATCCTTCATAAAAAGTACTAAATTTAATTAGTTTTTCAGATAAATGGCCTAAAATTTCTTCATTTTCAATCATTTCTTTAACTTTTTCTTTTTGAAAATGAAGATTGAAATATAAGACTATAGAATAAAATGCATTTATTATTTTTTGTTTTTCGTTTTCATTTTCTATATGAATTTTATCAGGTTTCTTTGATAATAAATTTAATATATTTTTCATTGGGTTCATTTTCTTATTTGAAATTTCTCCTAATCCTATTATTTTTTCAGGTTTAAATAATAATATATGTCTGGTTATATATTTTGTACTAAAACATTCAAGAAAAATTGAAAGAAAAAATAAAAAATTATATTTTTTATCAGTCCCTGTTAGCAAAGATTGAGTTGATAAAATAAGCTCTTCATTTTCTGGTGTGCCTTGTTTCTTTTGAAATTTAATCCTCAAAATATCTAAATAAATTTCGAATTGCTTTTGATAATCTAATAATAAAACATCTATTTCTCTAATTTCAAAATTATATTCATAATAATCTCTTTTTAAATCTTTTAATTTAATGATATATTTATTTTTTTCATTTTCTATAAATACAGGTATCTGATATTCTTTTTTGTCTTGTTTTAATTTCAAGTCCTCTTCCATTATTTTAAAACGGTATACATCTGAAGTGAATAAACCGTTTTCTGCATCAAAGGGAATATCATTGATCTTTTCAAGTGTGTCAGCTCCTTTATACTCTGATGATAAATATACTTTTAATTGCTTTGATTTATCATAGGTAATGATAAAATAAATATATTTAATTATTTTATCATTTGCCATAGCATTCTCTTGTACTTTTTTTTCCTCCCCTATCTCTGCTTTCTTCTCATTTTCACTATTGTTTTCCATTTATTAATATTTAATTTATTAAAAAAGATAAATAAATTAATCATATTTTTTATTCCTTTTGAAAAACTTTAATATTTATATTAAATTTTTAATTAAAAATTTTTTTATTTAATAAATATCAATATTATAATATTGGGGATTGGGGATTGGGGATTGGGGATTGGGGATTGGGGATTGGGGATTGGGCCCAATCCCCAATCCCCAATCCCCAATCCCCAATCCCCAATCCCCAATTTTTTTTAATTTTTGTTTCTTAAAATCACTCAGAATATTATTAAATATTATTTTTAATGACAAAAAAATGGATATACA
>Ga0247610_10004431_pt1 | contig 15028 bp, 15 predicted proteins | sample 174DNAGHGhighgp2_FD_193483 | JGI IMG/M metagenome (GOLD analysis project Ga0247610, IMG submission 193483) | Sheep rumen microbial communities from Palmerston North, Manawatu-Wanganui, New Zealand - 1742 DNA GHGhigh gp2 | ecosystem: Host-associated > Mammals > Digestive system > Stomach > Rumen... | reverse complement strand
ACTCCGCAAAGAAATTAAGGTATTTAAAATAGAAGAGTGCCCCGATGCCGATAACGACTCCGATGTTGGTGGTTATGGCTGCTTTACGTTCGTCTTCCTTATCCAGGTAATACGCTGTTCCTTTTCCCAATAGCCAGAAGGTCAAGGTGAGGATGACCAGTAAAATGGTCATCTTGATATCTACCTGGGAATAAAACCAATAGGAGGCAAGTAATAGAAAAATGTTTTGCAGTTCTTTCTTTTTCTGACACAGATAATAGATGGCCAGAACAATCAGGAAGAACCACAAAAACGCTAAAGAATTAACGACCATAACAGGTTATAACTTCTTTTCGATGCTGTCAATCAGGTCGCCGATATTCTCCCACGAAAGGATCTCGCGGGATTTGAACTCGATGCCGAAAGCCTCTTCCATGGCGGCTACCAACTGGACATGACTCAGAGAATCCCATTCTTCCACATCGTCAGCAGTTGTCTCGTCAGTTAAAACCAAATCATCAAGTTCTAACTCTTCGCGGAAGATTTCTTCAACGCGCTTTAAGATATCACTTCTTTCCATATTAATATGTTATTATTCCAATTTCGTTATGCAAAAGTAAGAAAATAAATACAAATAACCAAATCTTATCTGTTTTTTTTATTAAAGGCTACTCAATAGGTATATCAAACTGGTAACACCAATTGTATATCGGATAATCTTTGCCATGGATAGTTATTGATAATGAATCCCCTTGTGAATCACGAAGATTCCCGCGAGGACCATATAAACGGCCACTTTTCATATAGTCTCCATTAACCGCATAACGGACTCGGCATCCCTTAGGCTGTTCTGAACAATTTATATGTACGTTATTCTCTTGAATGGTTGTTTTTTGAGCAATATTCCGGTTATCTGGTGTAATGACACTGAATCCGAAATTGTCAGCCTTGGCTACTTGTAAGGTGTCAAAGGTTAATGGTGGATATGGTATATTGAATTCTATGATGACCTCCGTGTCACCATATTCTATCTTATTGGGAAAAAGTCCATGTCGATTCTCCTGATGCCTTAGAATGTCCTGAGCAGCAAGTGCAGCAAGGATGCCAAGTCTTTGTTGTCCATAACCATCTATATGTATAATGTCATTGACACAATCGTATGGATATGTAGGGCCACTGGCGTGAAACAGCGGATTGTCTCGAACAAGTTCCATCTGTGTTTGTGCAACCTCTGTCTCTGGACAATTGAATGCTATAGGGTTGAAATGTTTTGCTCTGGTAAGTGAGTTCGTCTGGTAACAGATGATTTCAACATCTTTCTCCTGTCCTGTGATTTGTTTAACATCTTTGTTGATGTCCTCAACAAACTGTAATAGGAGTTGTCGGTAGTTAGTCCCCGGATAACTGTTCACATCCGTCTCTCCTTGCATCCAACAGAGTGCTGGTATTTCAAAATTCCATCCTCTGTTTTGTGCTGAGTGATAGGCTGCTTCTATGTCATGAAGTAATTTCTTGTATGGCTTTGAATCTTTTCCCAATTCTGAGATGATGGTTCCGTCTTGTCCCCCGGGAAAGATACATATCAGCGTGTCTTCTCCAATATTGTTGGTTAGCCATTGGGCCATCGAATACACTGAAAGTTCATGGGAATGCTTTTGATAATGAAACAGTTTCTTAAAAAACAACTTCATTTCGTCAATGTCATAATAGCCATACTTGTGATCTAAATGCTCGGTAACGATCCGTCCATTGGCATAGTTGGATAGAGAGTCAAAATCGGTAATTCGCTCGGTATCCACTCCCAATGCAAGACTCTGGCCATACACAGGTATGCAGATGACGGTCTTTTCCTCGTTGTTGCTTTTACAGGAAACAAGTCCAATAATAGCCAGTAAGGATATAATGATTTTTTCTTTCATGGATGCAAAGTTACGAAAAGTCGAGAGCAGAACAAAAGATTTTAATCTTTTTTATGCCGAGACGGAGTAAGTTCGCCTTCTCTGATGGCAAAGTTACGAAAAAACGAGAGAATTGCAAAAGGAAAACTTATTTTTCTTTTCATTTCCAATTGCAAAGTAAATTCTGCAAAAGCCAGAGTTACGAAAAAACACCAAATGTTTGGATGTTTTATGGAAAAGTTGTATTTTTGCAGTAAAATTAGACAATATGAAATTTATTGGTAAGTACATAAACATAGTTTTTCTGGCATTGTTCATGATGTCAGTCGTGAACCTTTTGTTCGTTCACCACTATTTCTTGCAGACGATTGATTTAGAGGTCGGACGTTTCAAGTCATCATTAATTGACAATCTGATTGCATGCCTATTGGATGTGACTGTGATCTATTTCGTTTCATGGCTATTAACACTAAGAAGGGTGAGGGTCAGTCTCGCCATCACCTTTGTGATTACACTGATATGGTCATTTGTCAATGCCTTCTATGCCCGATTCTTCCATCAATATCTGAACTGGTCATCCATGGGTCAGGCAGGTAACCTTTCGGATACCTCTGTCATAAACAGTATGCTGGCAGAATTCCATACTATCGATCTTTTTTATCCTGCCATGGTCTTTCTTTTCTTTTGGCTATTTATCCGTAGCAGAAAGAATGACATAACCAAAAAGAGCCTAAAAACAGTTATCCTCACATGGCTTATTTGTGCAACACTTGGGGTATTCGCACACGCTCTCTATATCTTCCACCCACATTATGGCGTAGTTTACGCTTTAGAAAAAACGATGTTCACGCCAGAAAAGATGGATTCCATGTGGCCCAACTGGACAGTTTTCCATAAGGGATTCTTCAGGAAACTTGTGGTGGATCAACTGACCCGAAAGAAGGAGATTAAACTTACAAAAGAACAAATCGAAGAGATAGAAAAGGCTTACTATGACCATAGCCAAAGAGTGACCAAACGTACCGCACCTGACAGTATTAAGAACGTCATATTCATTTTGGTAGAGTCGTACTTGTCTGTCACTTCCGACCTCATCGTTGACGGAAAGGAGATCACCCCAAACATGAATAGACTCAAACATGACAGTACCGTCTATTACAACGGCCACATGCGGCCCAATGTATCCATAGGAGAATCTGCCGACGGACAGTTCATCTATATGGCAGGATTGATGCCATTACACTCAGAAATAACCGTAAGCAAGGCTAAGCGTGACACCATCATTGGTCTGCCAGAACAAATGAAGAAGGTCTTCCCAAACCTCCAATCCTATACTCTCATTCCCACCAACCCGTCATTATGGGAGCAACAGCCCATGACTGAGGCATACGGTTTTAATCATCTGTTTTCTATGATAGACTATCAGGCAGAGGTCGATCCCCAAAATGACGGTTTCCTGACAGACGGCATGATCTTTAAATATGCCTCGTCTAAAGACGACGCAACTCCACAGCCATTCTTCTCACTGATACTCACGATGTCCATGCATCAGCCATACGAGTCGTTCGAGAGACACGGATTTGAAGTGACTGATCCCAACTTGCCACAGCGTTACAAGAACTATCTGAATAGTTGTCACTATTTTGATATGCAGATTGGCAAGTATCTCGAAGACCTGAAAGCCAAAGGACTCTATGACAAGAGTCTAATCATCATCGTGGCCGACCACGATGCCCGCGCAAGATATTTAGATATGGAAGGAAAGATTACTGACGACATCCCCATCTACATCATCAATGGCGGTTTCAATCCTGCAGATGCATGGCAAGGAGAGTGTAACCAGTTGGATGTTTACACGACCATTATGGACATCATGGGCATAGATAGTAAATGGCGTGGATTAGGACACACCTTGCTCAACAAAGATTATCAGAACTCGGTTACGACAGAGGCGCAAGAACTGTCAGACCTGATCATTTATAGCAATTATTTCGGTACAAAGGACAGTGAATAGAGCGTGAAAAAAGTTGTGATTATTATATCTCTGATTCTTCTCGTGGCCATCATCATCTGGTGGCGTGCTCCCATTTTTGGCAACGAATTAACCAAACAAACCATATATGTAGGGCTCTTGGATGTATGGCACGGCTCATCAACAGACGACAAAGCCTATGCTATGTGGATTGACGATGACAGTACCATCGGTGTATTTCAGGTGAAAAAGATTGCTGATGCAGTAGGTATCCCGCCCTATTTCGCAGTCATTGCAGACAAAATGGAACCAGAGGTGGCAGACTCATTGGCATCTTGGCAGAGGCAAGGTGCCGGCATTGTGTTGCATGGCTTACGTCATGAACGATGGTGGGACTGGAATGCTTCTCAGATTGAAGCGGATATCCGTCAAAGTTACCAAAGGCTTCATGAACAAGGGTTTGACACTGCAAAAGTCATCAAATTAGTCATTCCGCCTCATGGCTGTAACAACAGAACCATCAGAAAAGTGATTGCACAACAGGGGTGTAAGATGATCTCTGGAGCCTCTTTGATCAATCCAGACCGCCATGTGTTCCAGTACGGACGTATAGGCATTGGCCCTGATACCGATTTAGAAAAGATGCGCAAAATGCTACAGAAAGCCTATGAAAAGAAAGCGTTTGTCATATTCGGTACCCACTCTTCCATACCAGAGATTTTTTCTGTCGAGAAGACACAGAAGGTATTACAGATTGCCAAGGAGATAGGATTTTGTTTTGACATCAACGACTAAAAAGTCCATCTGTCAACCTTTCTTATCAGTGCGTCTATCCCAAGTATAGCAAAGAGTTTTTTTCTGATGGTTTCTATTGTCGCGCATACCACAAAGACAACAAGACATAACCCAACAACCACAAATGGGTATGTCAACTCATTACAATAAGACGGCAAGGATAGCGTGTTCCACAGCCACTCACGAACCTGCAGATGGTCGTGAATCAAATAGACGCCAAAGGTATATGGTGCTGCATTAACGAGAACCCGCCATAAGCCTTTTTCTGGGATTTGCAGTTGGCGCACTAAGACAAATACGGCAACTGATAAAACCAAAACAAGACCATTATAATTCAACCAATATAGAGAAATACTTCCGCTATGATATCCCCCGATGACTTCACACATCAGGATTAGTAATGTTAGTAATAGAACTATCATTGACAAGCGTCCCATAGGAACCTTATTGAGATGATGCCTGACAAAGCCTGCTATCATAAACAAATAGGCAAAAGACCATACGGAATTGCCATGGGCTACATAGAATCTCTTACCCAATGGAAAATCAGGAATAATAGAGAGACAGATAAAAGCGCCACCTATCAGAAGGGCTAAGTACTGTTGATAGGTGAGTTGACGAGCCAATATTGCCAAAAACGGGGACAGGATGAGCAAACCTAAAAATTGTGTCACAAACCAATAGGCATCAGAACTAATCGGAAAAAGGCTCTTACCTACTGATATTGCATTAAAAGGCTCTAAAGCCAAAGCCATAAACAATACCGTTATGATAGAAGAATAAAAACAGGCATAAGTCCATGTCCTTACTATCCTGCTCGGCTTGAAATCCAAATCCACAAGAAAATAGCCAGAAATCATCACATAGAGATTCACCGCTATACTACTAAAAACCAGCATCAGGTCTGAGAATATGACGTTTGAAAGAAGAATCGGACTTTCTGAGTTGAATCCATATCCAACTCCGACACCATGTGTGAGACAATGATAGACAACGATAAAGAACATTGCCACAGTTCTCAACACCTCGAAATTACTTTCCCTTTTCATCTTTTGCATTTGTTATAAACGTCACGCCCTTCTCATCCAAAGGGCGAAGAACTGGTCATAGACACTGTATTCACCATTCTCTAATGTCACCAAGTCCTTGTCGAGCAGGGCTTTCAATGCTGACGACACACTACTTGCCGATTGTAGATGATGCTTTTGGACAAAGGCGGTGCTCAGCACATTACGGGCTGCACCTTCTTGGGCAATGGCGCGGAACACATTACGCTGTTTCTCTGGCATCTGACCCAGTTGGGTCTCAAAATTGTCTGACAACATATTAAGCAGATAGTTGATGGCTTCGTCCACGAGACTGATGTCACATGTTTTTCCTTTTTCCGTAAATAAGTAGAGCACGTTCATCATCCGTTGAAGGCACTGACTTTTGAATTCTGCTGCAAAAATAGTAATAATAGTTGGAATCTCCAAATAAATTATCATAAATATGATTATCGTGTTTATGATAATTGTGAATAGGATAATTGTGGTGCGATTTTGGACAAGCCCCAACGGTAAACCTCCTCAATGGTGGGAATGGGGACGTGATGGGTGTGGGCGGTCTCGACGATGAAGCTCATACCGTAGGGGAAGTCTTCGGTGAAGTAACGGCTGGTGAAATCAGGGACGAATCCGCCAGACACCTCTTTCATTGGGGAGAGGATGCCTTGGAAGGCCTTGATGGTCTGGAGTTTGTGAGTCAGCGAGTCGGCATCCGTACTTTCATAATAGTCGAGAACTGTAGGAATACAGCCCGCCTTCAGACCGAGAATCTTTAATAGGTTCTGAAATTCCTCGTCCATCTGTATCAGCAGTTCAGAGGCTTCGAGTGTCCATTCAGCATAGAACTGCGGGTTGCGGGGATAGACGACGCCTAGCCTCCAGTCCTTCCACATCGTGTTGAGACGGGAAGGATGGAGCAGGGGATTGCTGTTGGAGAGGCTCACCTCATAGTAATTCTCTGCCAATGAAACTGGCTTTTCGAACACCGTCTCCAGTTTTTTTCTGATAGTCTCCTTTTCCAAGGATCGTTCTATTGCCACATGAAGGCTTTCTTTATAGCCCTTCAACTCAGCCTTCTTGCCATATTCAATGGTACGTGAAATAAACGGTACGCGTTGGAATCCAAAAAGAACAATATCTGTTGGCAATACTTTAAATGCTTCAAAGAAGAAGCCTGTACTTGATACGACTGTTCCCACAATACTGCCAATAGTCAGAAACGGCTTGATCTTTTCGAGTTCCTCGTGAATGGCAAAACCTGGCAGACAAATCAAAACCATCTCTGCTTGTGGAATGACTTTTTCTGGTTTAGAGGTGATATATGCTAATTTGCCTGTGAAGGTTCCATCAGGAGCAACAATCTCTAATTCTGAGGACCATCGCTCCGGTTTGGTCGTTAGGATTGATACCTGATGCCCCCTGTTCGCTAAGAATCCGGCACAGACATGTCCGAGGTTCCCCCCGCCACAGATACAGATATTCATTTCTCTAATTCTTTTAGTCCTTCTACCAGCCTTGTGTTGTCCTCATGGTTGCGGACTGCGATACGCATATACTGTTTGCCGTCGAGACCAGGCTTATTACTGCAGTCGCGGGTCAGGATATTATGATGCTTCAACATGTAGAGCACCACCTCATTGGCTGTATGGGGTGGCAGTATTTCGCAGAGGAAATAGTTGGCCTGCGATGGCATGACTCGTAGGTAACTGATGCTCTTGAGTTTCTGCTCGAAGTCAGCACGCTCTTCAATGAACTTTCCGCAGGCCGTATTGTAGTCCTTCTCGTACTTGTTATAGATCTGCATGAAGAATTCGGCGAACGAGTTGAGGTTCCAGATAGAGACCTGTTTCTTCAGGCTTGCAATCAGTTCTTTGTTGGCTGAGGCGAGAATACCGAGTCGGATGCCTGGCACACCGAATGACTTGGAGATACTCTTCATGACAATCAGATGCGGATTCTTTTCCAATATTTCATCGCTGAGCAGGGAATTATTCTCCCAATCCTCACTGAAGTCCACGAAACTCTCGTCGATAACGAGTCGGATGCCCTTTTTCGCACTCCAGTCGCAGAGCCTGAACAAGTCGCTCTTGGGGATGAAATTGCCAGAGGGATTGTCGGGATTTATAATTAATAAGGTGTCAGCAGGATTTGCCTCGAAGAAGTTCATCAGGTCGTCGGCGGTATAGCGATAGTCCCCGTTCTCAGGCACAAAGGTCACCTGTGCTTCTTTGTAGTAGCGGTTGGGGTATTCCTCAAACGTTGGACGGATGATTCCCACTTTACCGGATAGACTTTCCATTAAAGCCTTGATGAGTTCCGCAGCACCGTTGCCTGGGATGATATAGTCCTCACTGACACCAAAGCACTTGCTGGCGATGATGGTGTTGACTTTCATCCCCGAGGGATACTGTGTCAGAAGTGTCTCGAAGTTCGCCTTCATCTCATCCATCACCCGTGGGGTGGGGAAATAGGGGTTCACCAGATAGCAGAAATCGAGCATTTGAGGGAAACGCCAGAAGCCGCCAAAACGTCCGTAGTACTTCCGCAACAGATACCTCTCGTCGGCAAAGAGGGCTTCGGCAATATCCAAATCCTGCTTGTCGTCGATCTCGTACCATTTCTCATTGGTAATCGGCAGAGCCTTCAGTTCATGACTGTTCAGGAAAGAGATGATGCGCAGCACATTTTCGTAATACTCGTTGTTGCCCACGGCCTTCGAGTAGGCCTCAAGGAACGGCACGTACTTCGTCTGCGAGAATTCACGACTGAACTTATAGATGTTTACCGTCTTATAGTAACTGCTCGCTTCGTTGTAGTCGAAGGCCGCCTTCGGCACGAAGTTCACGATGTTGTTGTCATTGTCGAGGCGTACCATCGTACCGTCCATCCACTGTTCGTACTTGGCAACGAGGGCGAGGTTGGGGTAGGGGTTCTCCGTCAACAGCCGTAGCATACCGTCGTCAAAGATCAGGTCGCTCTCCAACAGCAGGGTGTCGTCTTCCTGCATCTGTTGTTTGGCCAGTGCCAGCGAGTAGATGTTGTTGGTCTTGTCGTAGATGGGATTCTCTACATACTCTATCTTCAGTTTGTCGTCATAGCGGTTGCCGATATAGTCAATCAGGTTCTGTGCTTGGTAGCCCACGACAATGACGACTCTTTTCAGATTCAACTCGGCCAGTTGCCCCAGCATCCTGTCGATGAGGCGTACGCCATTCACCGGCAGCATGCACTTGGTGTTGTCTTTCGTATATTCTCCCAGCCGGCGGCCCATGCCTGCTGCTAAAATGATTGCTTGCATATCCGATTTTTTTTATTTCTGTGCAAAAATACAACTTTTTTCTAATATCCCAAACAGTTCGTGCATTAAAAGTCCAATAACATATTTGAGACGATCTCGTTCACCATTGCCGACGGTACGCCACAATCTTTTGCTATTTCTGGCCAGTGGGATGTGGCTTCACATACCTCGTCGATTATAGCGGGAGCCTCCTTGATATTGTTCTGATGGGCAAATGAAAGCAAATCCTCACGGGTTATGTTGTCAAATTTGCCATTAATTGACATCTGATGAGTGGCTGTCCACCCACCGTTAGGATTGTAGGCATAGCCCATATCATAGGCAGGAGATAACTGCCATATACCATTCTCATCCATCAGGAACGAGATGTTCTTGGTGTGGTCATCTTGATTTCGTACTACCACATTGAACACCATACGACGGAACATTTCCTTTGCTGCCAAATAGGGTAACCGCAACGACCGCATAACGCTAAATGCTTGCTCGTAGGAATATGCCCGATGGATCCGATAATCATAATGGGCAATGCCACAAAGCGTCTGCATATGAACCTTTCTGCCATTCTTACGGTCAAAACGTTTGGTAAGGAAGTGGGCGCGTCCGGATGACTGGCTCCTTCTGGCGTCTTCTTCTATCAATGAACAATCTGTCATATCTATTCCGCATGCTTTTGCCAGTTTATAAAATGAATATTCCAAACGACCATAATTCCCAGTTTCCTTGAATCCGGCTGTTGCAGACACGCCATCCAACTTAATCAGATAGTAATCGAATCCAGCAGGTGCTTCTACCTGTCCAGAGAGTATTTCGCCTGTTTCTTTATTATATGCAATGATGGCTTTTGCCCGTTGGCCTCCTGCCGATGTCCCAAGCCGTAGGATTTCTGCAATAGCAGTTTTCTTGTCTTCATTTAGGTTTACACCAAATGATGATTTTTCAGATAGTGCTTCCTTCGCAACACTTACCAACGAATCGATTTCAAACCTTGATAGAGGGTCATAAGGGATGTCCATTGCTGGCTCAAATTCCAAGGCTCCCATACAACGTTTGCCTAAAAAGCACAGTGTCTCAATGGGATTACTGCTTTTCCTTCCCGTTAAAGCGAGCCATTTGTCAAAAAGTGTCCGTCCGTATGTGTCAGGAAGAGAATCTGCCAACATACCAGGTAGTCCTTTGAAAGTCTCCTTATCTAAGTTCGCAAAAGAATAGACTCTTCCTTCACGTACAGGCATCATCAGGGGCGATGGTTCCAGTCCACGTCCTACAAAACTATCATCATATTCAAATCTGGCAATCTCATATTGACTATCCCATCGGAATGTTCCGACAGATAAGCCAAACATACTGACTTTTGCAACATCTACCATTCTGGCTCTTCCTTTCTATTTTTTTTTATTGTTCCCACTGCCCGTTTTCTTGTTTTTGAACCTACAGAGTGTACTAGTTTGTAGTATTCGCTCGGACTTAATTGCTCTTCTTCCACCAAGGGCTGTAGGATATCTAATAGCCCCAATGTACGCAGAAGCCTCAGAAATGAGTCGAACGAGCATATTTCACCTTTTTCTATTTTCTTAAGAGACGATAGAGACACTCCTGCAGACTCCGCGAGGCTCTGCTGAGTGATGTTCTGCTTCAGTCTCGTCTGCTTCAGTCGATTCCCTATCCTGACGAGCAATGTAGCATCGGCTAGCATATAAATGTCATCCATAATGGTCTAAAAATAAACTTTTACGCTGCAAATATACAAACAATAGTTTAAATTGCAACTATTGTGTGCGTAAAAATTGTGAATAATTAACTTTACATGTAGATCAAAAATAATATAAGGAACGGCTTTATCCGATTTTTATTTCCTTTGGGGCACTCCAAATAGGTATTTCGCGAGGAATGGACTGAGACGGATGATTCGGCTGACAACAAGACAGAGGCCGACAATGATCAGTGCCAGCATCAAAGCCACAAAGAACTCCAATGGCTTGCTGTCGTATGCTCTCAATTGGTTGCTATGGGTAAGCAGAAATCTGGGTAGGAAGAAATAATGAAGCAGATATATATCTAAGGTACGCGAACCTATATATATAAGTGAACGGTATGTGAAAAGTGAAAAGTGGTGCGTGGGGTGTGATGAGATATAAGAACCAATGAATCTGAAGGCAGTGAAAATCATCATCAGTCCCAGGATACCACCGACGACAAAGACCAGATAGACCAGTGGAATACAGTCTGTATGTGCGATTTGTGAGATGGCAAAGAAACCCACGATGACCATGATGATGACCACAGGCTTGTCAGTCCAACGGATAAATGTTTTGAAATGACGCTTAACAATAGTTCCGATATAAAAGAAAAGATAATAGCGCCAAGTAATCAGACTTGCGAAACCAAGTCCCTTCGTCAACCATCCCAAATGACTGAAATAACGGTTGTAATAGACATCATAGCAGAATGCCGACATGGAAACAATGAGGGCGAAGATGAACAACAGCCAGTTTTGCTGCCTGGCTGCCCGTTTCCGTACCAACCAGGATGAGAAGATATTCAGTAGGAAGAAAATGTCATTCCATCCCATCCATCTGTCGCCCAGACACATACTACATATATGCGAAAAGACCACGAGAATCATCGTGAATCCCCGCATCGCATCGATATATGCTATCCGTTTCTTCTTCATCGTCGTTGCAAAAATACAAAAATATTCCAAATATCTTTGATTATTTCAAAGAATATTGTAATTTTGCAGCGATGAAGTATTATTTGCAACTCCTCCGCCCGTTGCAATGGCTCAAGAACGTGTTTGTCTTTGTGCCAATCTTTTTCAGCAACAATCTGCTGAAGTTGGACTATTTTGGACCCACGCTGATTGTGTTTGTGGCGTTTTGCCTCATCTCGAGTTCCATCTATTGTTTCAACGACCTGTGCGATGTCGAGGCAGACCGGCTGCATCCAAGGAAATGTCATCGCCCGATAGCCGCAGGGAAAGTTTCTGTAAAAGGTGGTTATACAATGATGGTCATCTGTCTGATAGTTTCCTTCGCATTATTGCCGTTTGCCAAAAGCATCAATACACCTTATTTATATATAATAATAGGTGGCTACTGGTTGATGAACATTGTTTATTGTTTGAAAGTGAAAAAGATTGCCATCCTCGATGTCTTGACTATTGCCATAGGATTTGTGATGCGGGTATTGATTGGCGGTATGGTGGTGGATATATGGGTATCCCATTGGCTGGTGATGATGACATTTCTCGTGACGCTCTTCTTGGCACTCTCGAAGCGTAATGATGATTATCGCATCTATGAACAGACGGGCATCAAACCCCGTGTCAGCATTACTGGATACAACAGAACTTTCATCAATGAGAGCACTGCCATAGTTGCTTCGGTGACGATGGTTTGTTACATCATGTACACCATGTCACCTGAAGTCATTAAACGGATGGATACCCAGTTTCTCTATCTCACTTCTGGCTGGGTACTGGCAGGTCTGTTGCGTTATCTCCAAAAAATGATAGTCTTCGGTCTGAGCGGCAGCCCTACGAAGTCCCTCGTCAAGGATCGTTTTATTCAGTTCTGCATCTTCGGCTGGCTCGCCTCCTTCTTTGTGATTATCTATCTATAATTCTTGACCTTCCTGTATAGGTAGTAGGTTGCTATAAAGATTGCCACTTTCAGTAGCGGGCAGAGGAGATAATGTATGCATAGGCTTGGCGTTGACATGCCGAAAAGGGAAAAGAAGGTGTCGTCGATAAGAGAGAAAAAGAATACGTAGTGTGCCAAGAAGATAAAATAGGAAGCATCACACACTGTCTTAGGAATACGTTTGTCAGTTCGAGAGAGAATGCGGTATGCCAAATAGAAAACGGCCACAACACCCACTACCCTGAAACAGAGCAACAGCAATGAATATGCAATTGAAGGATAGGAGAGAATCATCGCCAATGCCAAGACTATTGTTAGTGTATAGGCACTTTTCTCCAGTTTCAAACAGGTATCAATGAGGTTCATTTCGCGGATACTCAAGAATGCCCCAAGTGTAAAGAAACAGATGGCGTATGGATTGAGTCCTGGTTGAATGGCCCAGATGCCTGTCAAATAAATGGGTAAAAGCAATACAAAGAGCCAATAACCGAGTTTCCTAACCCCTATATATATAATAGGTGTCAATAGCGAGACAATCATCAAATCGCGCAAGAACCACAACGGCATATTAGCAGGTGTCCAAAAGATACTAAGACTGAACATCTTGAGTTTGGCAGCCATCAGCAGGTTCCAGATGATATATGGTATCAAGAGCGTCTTTATCCTTCGCCATAATTTCTGTTGATATATCTCCTTGTTGAACTTCTCAACATTCGCAAAGAACAGATACCCTGACATCACAAAGAACGTGGGCATAGCCACCTTCACCAATGTCTGGCTCACCACGATTTTCAGCACCTCATACGAATCCCATCCAGATCCTATCAGACTATACCCTTCTGCCACCCCGCCATAACTATGGGCGTAGGTGACGAGCACAATCAGCGGCAGCCGCAATGCACTGATGACATCGTATTGTGAGATGTTCTTTGACTTCATTTGGATGCAAAGATACACAATAATTAGCAATTATTTGTTTTTTATTTACTAAAATCATTATCTTTGCTGTTTGGTGCAACAAAACAACAGCAGTTATACGCCTCCGAGGTCAAGTGTTGCGGTAGTCACTCCGAGGCCCTGGAATAATCTGTCGTCGCGGGGTTTGTGGAAGTACTTTTTCATACGGTTATAGTTTAGATGGTGTGGCGGTTCTCTGGCTGCAAAGCAGCATACTCTGTCGATGGGGCGTAACAGGGACAGTCCTTGGCCACGTGAGGAAGTTCGCAGTGACCCATGATGCGGGCATCGGGATACGATTCTGTGAGATCCTTCAGCAACTCGTAGAGGGAGTGCTTCTGGGCTTCAGTGCGAGTGTCAACGGCTACCCCTTTCTCATTAAGGCCTCCTTCATAGACAATGCCAAGGGAACAGTGGTTGTAGTGCCGGGCATGTACGCCCTGGACACTTTCCGACAACAGGGGGATGATGTCGCCATTACGACGGACATAATAATGGTAACTGCACTGGCCGTATTTGGCCTCGCCGCAGGCAATCAGGTTTTTCACACTGAAAGGAAGGTTGCACTTCGAGGCGGTACAGTGAACAATCAGGAGTTTTACGGATTTCAATGGTTTCATTTTTCTGAACACGGATTACATACAACTTTGCACGGCGAGGGTGCCGGCGACGGTGGTTATCACGGTTCCTACGATTTTCAGCACCTTCCAAACGGTGCACCATTTTACTTTGATCATTTGCGCTTTCTTTATAAATTTAAACTCGGATTATGATATGTTTTTATAAACACGGATTATAAGGATTATAAGGAAGATAAGAGTGAATAGTGATGGCAGTATGATGTGCAGGCTGCATTCAAGGCTGTGATATGGAAATTGTTCCTGCGCTGCGGCAGACTGGGTAGCCCTTGCATCACCCCGGACACATCATACATCATCCATCACACATCATTCATCGACTACTGGTCGGAATCTTCGCCGTTGCCTCCGCCGTTATCGCCGCCACTTCCTGTGTTGTCGCCGCCAGTGGTGGAACCTCCGCCGGTGTTGTTGCCACCGGTTGATGAGCCGGAGTTAGAACCTGAAGAGGCGGTGGCTTTCATGGCGTTCTCGTGGGTCTCTTCGAAGACGACGTCCTTCAGGAGGGTGATGGCGTTGACGTACTTCTGCTTCACAGAACCGTTGGACTTCTTCTCCTGACCAACTACGACACGAGTCGTTTCTGGCTGGAAGAGGACGCGACGGGTGGTGATGTTGGCAGCACCGCAGTCCTCGAGTTTGATGACACCAATCGAGGAGAATCCCACCTTGAAGATGCCGATGCCGTCGAGGCGGATCTTCTGGCCCATCTCGAAGAAGTGCTTCATGGCACCGCCGAGTTCGTCGAGGACGGCCTTGATGTCTGACTTCTTCACGCTGGCCTGGGTCTGGATGAACTCGGCC
>Ga0247610_10004430_pt1 | contig 15031 bp, 10 predicted proteins | sample 174DNAGHGhighgp2_FD_193483 | JGI IMG/M metagenome (GOLD analysis project Ga0247610, IMG submission 193483) | Sheep rumen microbial communities from Palmerston North, Manawatu-Wanganui, New Zealand - 1742 DNA GHGhigh gp2 | ecosystem: Host-associated > Mammals > Digestive system > Stomach > Rumen... | reverse complement strand
CTATCGGAGAAATAGTATGCCCGCTGCTGCTCTGATAGGGTGCAAATAGGACGCAGACACGAATCAAACGGTCAACACAAGAGAAGCGTCGTCTCCTAATCCACGCTGGCTCGCCCAAATAAAAAAGAGGATGCGTAAGCCGTGGGTTTTTTAGCGATATCAGTGTTCTTACGCCTAAAAATTCGTACTTTTGCCGCCCTTTTAATTTGACGATAATATAAGATGCTCTATCCTGAAAACTTTGAAGAGAAGATTGGTTTTGACGTGGTTCGTCGTCTGATTCTGAACCACTGCCTCAGCCCGCAGGGGCAGGAACTTGTGGATTCCATGCAGTTTATGACTGACATTGTGCAGATTATGCCCGCGTTGGAGTCAGTGGAGGAGTTTCGCCAAATGCTGTTGTTTGACGAGCCTTTCCCTGCGCAAGACTTCTGCGATTTACGTGCAACCCTGAAAAGGCTGCGCATTGACGGCACTTACATTGAGTTGGACGAGTTGGTCAGTCTTCGGAATTTTGTGTTGGCCATGACCTCTATTTTCGTCTATTTCAAGGTGCGACATGAAGACAACCGCTATCCGAGGTTATGGGCGATGTGTGCGGAGATGCCGTTGCAGCGTGACCTGTTGAGTGACATCAACCGCATTGTCGATGATAAGGGACAGATGCGCGACAACGCCTCCGACGAGCTGGCGCACATCAAGGGAGCCATCAATCGTCTCTCCAGGGAAGCCGACCGGCAGATCCGTAAGATACTGACAGTTGCCAAACAGGATGGCATTGTGAAAGAAGATGCGGAGATGACCATCCGTAACGGACGACTGTGTATCCCCGTCTCCGCGCAGTTCAAACGTCGTCTGCGAGGGTTCGTTCACGACGAATCGGCTACCGGGCAGACCGTTTTCATTGAACCGACAGAGGTCTTTGATGCCAACAATGAGCTAAAGGAGCTTCAGAATGCGGAACATAGGGAAGTGATACGTATTCTCACTGAAATCTCCAACTCTATTCGTCCGCTCATTGATGACCTGCTTGACGCGCAGGACTTGATGGGGAGGTACGACTTCCTTCGTGCGAAGGCTCTTTTCGCCATTGACATTGATGCAGTTGTGCCGCATGTCCATCCCAAGACTGTCGTGCAATGGTACCAAGCCAAACATCCGTTGCTATATCTCAACTTCAAAAAAAACCACAAGGAAGTGGTGCCGTTGGATATCCGGCTGAATCCCGAAAAACGTATCCTGATTATTTCCGGACCTAACGCAGGCGGGAAGTCTGTATGTTTGAAAAGTGTTGGACTACTGCAATATATGATGCAATGTGGGCTTCCTGTTTCGATGATGAGCACCTCTGACATGGGGGTTTTCGAACAGATTTTCATTGACATAGGGGATGAACAGTCCATAGACAACGACTTGAGTACCTATAGTTCTCATTTGCAGAATCTTAGAATGATGGATGAACATCTCGATGCAAAGTCTCTGTTTTTGATAGACGAGTTTGGCAGCGGTACGGAACCTACTTTAGGAGGGGCGTTGGCAGAGTCCATTTTGGAAGACTATTATGGTTCCAAAGCATTTGGCATCATAACCACGCACTATGGAAACCTGAAGATGTTCTCCGACACGCATCCCGAAGCGGAAAACGGTGCCATGTTGTTCGACACTAATGCGCTATTGCCTTTGTATATTCTGAAGATAGGCAAACCAGGAAGTTCGTTCACGTATGAAATAGCCCGGCATATAGGTCTTGCTCCCCACATCATCGACAATGCGATACAGAAGTCGGGGACGGCGCAGATTGACTATGAACGTAAGCTGGAGGAGATTGAGACCACGCAGATTGAAACGGAACAGCGGCTCAAAATGGTGCGGGCCGCCGATGAACAGCTTGCACAGATGATAGACGAATATGCCGACAAGTTCGCCCAGTTAGACAAGCAAAGGAAGGAAATACTGACCAAAGCCAAGAATCAGGCGAATAGCATTGTCGACAGTGCCAACAAGATTATAGAGAACACAATTCGGGAAATCAAAGAATCGAAGGCAGATGCGGAAAGGACAAGGGCTGCGCGGGAGGAGGTGAAGTCCTTCAAGAAGGAGATGCAGAAAGAGATTGAGCATATTGAGAAAGCCGAAGCGGAAATGGTGAAGCCCATTGTGCCAATCCATAAAAGAAGGACAGAGGTGCGGCAAAAGCAGGATGAAGTGCAGGACAAGACCATTCGTGTGGGTGATTCCGTCTATATGCCCGATTCCCAAATAGCCGGGGAAGTCACGCAAATAGATGGAAACGATGTCACAATCTCATTCCATTCGGTGAATTTCCGGACAAAGTTGGATAAGCTCATCAAAATCAGTAAAAGAGAGGCGAGGAATGTGGAACGGGGCAGTGTGTCAAGGTTCAATACGGGTTCGATTGCCGACGCACTCAACAAAAAACTCTCCGACTTCAACAGCACACTGGATGTGCGAGGACAAAGAGCCGAAGAGATGGTCCATAATCTGGAAGAGTATTTGGACGAGGCGGAGATGTTGGGAGTCAATAATCTACGAATTTTGCATGGCAAGGGAAATGGCATCTTGCGCAGTGTTGTAAGGCAGTATTTGTCTAAACGTCAGAACGTTGTGGAATTTCATGACGAGATGCTTGAGTTAGGTGGCGCAGGAATTACTGTTGTAAAGATGCGGAAGTAGCCAAAAATTTATTATTTTCGCCGCTTTGCGAAAAGAGACCCATTATGGCACAGAAAAAATTTGCCGTCATCGGCGCAGGTCAGTTTGGGCAGGCCATCAGCCTTGCCCTCTCGGAAAAAGGTTTTGAAGTATTGGTAATAGACAAAGACATGAAGAAAGTGCAGAACATCAGCGATGATGTGGCCTACGCTGTCTGCACGGATGCAACCGACAAGCGCGCCTTGCTTAACGAGAACATATTGGACTTCGATGCGGTTATTGTTGCCATAGGTGACGACTTTGTGGAACGTTTGCTTTGTATCTCAAACCTGATTGACTTGGGTGTCAGTAAGATATATTGCCGTACGAAAGGGACGCACCAACAAACCATTTTGGAGAAGATGGGAATCACGGAATTCTTGTCCCCGGAGGAGGAGTTGGCGACATTGTTGGCGGAACGGCTCAGTAACCCGAACATCCTTTCTTACCTACAGATGCCTGACGAATACCGTATAGCTTCCATTATTGCCCCTGACCGTCTGGAGGGGCTCACGCTTGGGGATGTCAATTTCCGTGACAACCATCATTTGAGCCTGGTGACCATCCGCCGGAATTTTGAGGAGATTGAGAACAAAGAACTTACACTGAAACAGCATATTATCGGCGTGCCGGACAATTCCATGGTCATTCGGAAAGACGATGTGTTTGTACTCTTTGGCAAGGACCGTGACATTGACAACTTCATCAAGATCAACTTATAATGTTCTTTTTCGGGAATCATGACGAATACAACGGCAAGGTGCGGATGCACATTGTCAACCACAAGGACCGCATACAGCAGGTGTTGCGTGTTTGTAGTCTTGTGATTTCCATTGTGACCATTGCGTGCATTTTTTGTTATCATGGCCTTTATATCACTCCGCGTACCAAAAACCTAATACGGCTGCTCATCCATGGGAGTCTTTTTTTCTACGTTGCCAAATATTTCACGCTGTTTTTTTACTCCCTTCATCGAATGGAGTTTATCAAGAGGTCATGGGGGGAACTGGTGATAATTTTGTTGTTGATTATACAGTTCATCTCTATCAACATCTTCCATATTGACATTGTCAATGCTCAGAATTTTGAGAACATTTACCTGATATTCATCCAATTCTATTTCCTGATTATTGTCCTCATTGAAATTGCCAAAGTCAGCAGTTCGTTGGGGAAGTATCATCTTAGTCCTCCGATATTGATGGTGGCTTCGTTCTTGTTTTTGATAGCCATAGGCACGATATTGCTGATGATGCCGCGAATGACCACCAATGGAATCCCTTTCATTGACGCGCTCTTCACGGCCACAAGTGCCAGCTGTATCACGGGATTGTCGGTTGTCAGCACTTCGGCATGCTTTACCTTCAAGGGGCAGGTGGTTATCTTAATGCTCATACAGTTAGGAGGTATGAGCATTCTTTCGTTTGCAACGTTCTTTTCCACCTTCCTATCGCGTTCGCTGGTCGGGTTACGTTACCAATATATGATTCGGGACATGATGTCGTCGGATCGGCTTTCTGATTCCGTCGGACTCTTGCGCAGTATCGTGCTCACCACCTTTATCATAGAGGCGGCGGGAGTGGCATTTTTGTTCACTTATTGGAAATCCACCGGTTTTTTCCTGTCGGACAAAGAGAACCTCTTCTTCTCGGTATTTTACACCGTTTCGGCTTTCAACAACGGTGGTTTTGTGCTTATTGACGACAGTTTGTTGAACCTCGGGGTGCCGGGGAGCTATTTTCCCCAAGTGGTCATCATGATGTTGGTGTTTCTCGGCGGTATCGGTTTTGTCACAATACGTGATTTTTTCAGTTACCGTTATATTCGAGAACGTAACAAATATCAGTGGAAGACGCTGATGCCGCAGACGAAAATCGTACTCTATGTCACCTTTGCCATTATCATTGTGGGTAGCATACTCTTCTTTGTGTTGGAGTACGACGGAGTGTTAAAAGAGGTCGATGGTTTTGGGAATAAGGTTTTCACCACTCTGTTTCAGGTGGTCACCTGCAGGACATCTGGATTTAATGTGTTGGATGTCAATATGATGCGATTATCTACCGTGCTGTTGATAGTGGGTATGATTTTTGTTGGGGGTTCTCCGAGTTCCACGGGTGGCGGCATTAAGACCACCACGCTGTTCATCGTCATCAAGTCAGTGATTGCGACTGTTAAGGGCAAGAAGAACATTGAATTCGACCATCGTTCCATATCCCCGTCGTTAGTGGAGCGTGCAACTACAATCATGATGTTGTCGGGAGCGTTTATTGTGGTATCCTGTTTTTTGCTCACGGTTGTCCAGCCGGAGGTGTCGTTGCTTCATGCGTTATTCGAGACGGCATCTGCATTCACCACATGCGGCCTGTCCACGGGTGAATGTGCCCAATGGAACGTGTTGGCCAAGTTAGTCTTGATTGTCAACATGTATTGTGGCCGAATAGGGACCTTGACGTTGGCTTTTGCCCTCACGCGCCACAAGAAAGAGTCGCCCCATGAGTACCCGGATTTGCACATCATGTTGGGATAAAGGCTTTCCCTTTTATTCTTTGGTCAAAATTTCCTCCAGCATTTGCCGCAGGGAAGAGGAAGTGAGGTCACGGGTCATAATGCCGTTGTGACAGATGGAAATATTTCCGGTTTGTTCGGACACCACAACGGCGACGGCATCCGTAAATTCAGTAGCCCCCAGAGCGGAGCGGTGTCGAAGACCTACTTCTTGGGGCAGGTTGCGGTTTTTGGAAACCGGCAGGATGCACCTTGCCGCCGTGATACGGTGGTCTTTGATAATCACCGCTCCGTCATGTAAAGGACTGTTTTTAAAAAAGATATTTTCAAGAAGATCGGCCGAAGGTTTGGCGTCAATCTCCTCGCCGGTGTTCAGGAATTCGTCGAGTGGGGTTTTGCGTGCGAAAACAATCAGGGCGCCGGTCATATTGGCTGACATGTGCCGGCAAGCCTTTTTCACAGCCTCAATTTCCTCGGCGTAAGCCGTGTTCGTGGATTGTTTGGCGAATCGGTCGCTGAAAAAGCGTACCAGTCGCCCATCCCCGATGTATAACAGGAATTTACGGATTTCGGGCTGGAAGAGGATGATAATGGCCAGTACCCCTACATTGATAAGCTCTCCCATAAGGGAGGAGAGCATGGTGAAGTGGAAGTATGAGACAATCTCCCATGTCACAAAAATCAACGCCAGCATCCAAAACAGTTTCACGGCAGCCGTGCCTTTCGTCAGCTTGTAAAGCTCAAAAAGCAGGATGGCCACAATCAGGATGTCCAAGACATCGATGATGCGGAAGTCTAAGAAATTGAAAATCGCGGCAAAATCCATCACACTCACTGACTATGCCATTAGGGCTGCTAATGCAATAGAATACATTTTTGTCTTGGCGCTGTCGCCTCGGGAAGAGAGCACGCAAGGAACTTTTGCGCCTTTAAGCAGAGCGCCTAATTCGGCATGGTTGAACTTCGTGCAGCACTTGTAGAACACATTTCCTGTTTCGATGTTCGGGAAAAGCAGGCAGTCGGCATCACCAGCGACATCGCTCTTGAATTTCTTGATTTCCACCGTCTCTTTGTCGATGGCGAGATCCAATGAGATGGGGCCCTCGATGTAGGCGTTGCCGAGTTGTCCGCGGCTACCCATGGCGGCGAGCAGAGCAGCGTCAACGCAAGCTTGCATGCCGACAGACACCTGTTCGGTGGCGGCGAGGCAGGCCACTTTCGGCTTTTCGATGCCCATGGCCTTTGCAGTCTCAATCAAATATTTGAGGATGGCCTGTTTCTCTTTGAGCTCAGGAGCGGGAATCACGGCCACATCGCCCACGATCAGCAACTTATGGTAGGCCGGGTTCTCGATGACGGTAACATGCGAAAGGGTGGCTTTCGGCGGGCAAAGGCCCTTCTCCTTGTTCAAAATGGCGCGCATATATTTGTCGGTGGGCAGCAAGCCTTTCATAAGAATCTGGCCTTCGCCGGCGTTGATCAGGTCGCAAGCCTTCGCGGCGGCCTTGGTGTCAACGTATTCAGGAACGATGGTGAACTTGGACATATCGAAGTTGTGTTCCTTGCACACTTTCTCGATTTCCTCGGGATTGCCCACGAGCGTGGCATCGATCACGCCTAATTCCACTGCGGCGTGGACCGCCTCGATCGTGTGTGCGTCGTTGGCGTTGGCAGCCACCAGTCTTTTTTTCGGTTTTGACTTTACTAACTCTACTAATTGGTCTAATTTCGTGATAGCCATAATATTACGTTTTTGTTGTTAGAAAGCGCAAAGATACAATTTTTATTGAGATTTTTTGTATTTTTGCCGATTGATTTTGTGACAAGGTCTTATCCTGCTTGATAGGAGAGGTTTTGTCTTTGTTTTTTCAAAAAGAAAACCCATGCAGCAGCGTCATTTGGACAGATGGCAATATTTTACTGAATTAGCCAATACGAGCAGGAAATTTTATATTGACTATTTAAAACCGTATGTTCCTATCACGGCCAATACAAAAGTGTTGGAGATCGGATGCGGTGAGGGAGGCAACCTCTTGCCTTTTGCTGAATTAGGATGTTATGTGAAAGGAATTGACCTAAACGAGGGGAAGATTGAAAATGCCAAAGACTTCTTTGCCAAGGAAGGACAAAAAGGGGATTTCTGTACGGAGAATTTCTTGAACTATCCTCCTCAGTCAAACGAAAGCCACCTGTTTGACATCGTGTTGATTCATGACTGTGTAGAGCATATTGAGCAACCCGACAAGGAAGAATTTTTCACGAAGATAAAGCCTCTCGTACGCGAAAACGGCATCGTCTTTTTTGCATTTCCCGCCTGGCAAATGCCGTTTGGCGGTCACCAGCAGATTTGCAAGAGCAAGGCCTCAAAACTTCCGTTTATCCACCTGTTGCCCAATCCGTTGTATAAGGGGATATTGCATCTTGGCAAGGAGAACGAAAGTACGGTCAGCGAACTTTTGAGTATTAAAAGGTCTAAAATGCCTGTGGAGAAGTTTGAGAAAATGGCAAGGGCGACGGGATATGGCATCGTTGACAAACAGCTATGGTTTATCAACCCGCATTATGAGGAGAAATTCAACTTGAAGCCCAGAAAGCTCAACTCGTTGTTGGCTAAAATTCCCTACGTGCGCAATTTTTTCACCACTTCTGCTTTTTATCTACTGAAAATAATTAACAAATAATCGTAATAATATGATTGACAATAATTTGAAATACAAAATCGCCGACATGGGTTTGGCGGAGTGGGGACACAAGGACATCGATGTCTCCCAAAAAGAGATGCCCGGATTGCTGGCCATTCGCGAAAAATACGGAGACAGCAAGCCATTGAAGGGCGTGCGCATCATGGGCTCGTTGCACATGACCATCCAGACGGCCGTGCTGATAGAGACCCTGACGCACCTCGGCGCGGAAGTGCGCTGGTGCAGCTGCAACATCTTTTCCACGCAAGACCATGCAGCTGCGGCCATCGCCGACAACGGTGTCTCCGTGTTTGCCTGGAAGGGCGAAAGCCTTGAAGATTACTGGTGGTGCACCGTGAATGCCCTCTCTTTCCCTGGTGGCAAAGGTCCGCAACTCATTGTGGACGACGGCGGCGATGCCACCCTGCTCATCCATCTGGGATGCAAGGCCGAAGACGACCCGAGCGTCCTTGATGCCGAACCCGAATCCCATGAGCAGGCTGTTATTTTCAACACGCTCAAACAAGTGCTGAAGGAAGACCCGCACCATTGGCACAACATGGTGAAGGAAATCAAAGGTGTGTCGGAGGAGACTACCACGGGCGTGCACCGTTTGTATCAAATGATGGAGCGAGGTGAACTGCTGTTCCCCGCCATCAACGTCAACGATTCCGTGACGAAGTCCAAGTTCGACAACAAGTACGGCTGTCGTGAATCCCTGGCCGACGGCATCAAGCGCGCCACCGACGTGATGGTGGCCGGCAAGGTAGTTGTGGTGTGCGGCTATGGCGATGTGGGCAAGGGTTGTGCGCAGTCCATGCGCTCCTACGGCGCCCGCGTCATCGTCACTGAAGTCGACCCCATCTGTGCTTTGCAGGCCGCCATGGAAGGCTTCGAGGTGAAAACCGTGGAAGACGCACTTGACGAAGGCAACATCTACGTCACCTGCACCGGCAACTGCGATGTTATCACCGTCGATCACCTCAACAAGATGAAAGACCAGTCCATCGTCTGCAATATCGGCCATTTCGACAACGAGATTCAAGTCAGCGCATTCGAGAGCCAGCCCAATATCGCCAAACGCAATATCAAACCGCAGGTGGACGAGTACATTTTCCCTGACGGCCACTCCATCTTCATTCTGGCGGAAGGCCGTCTCGTGAATCTGGGTTGCGCCACCGGACATCCCTCTTTCGTGATGAGCAACTCTTTCACCAATCAGGTGATGGCACAACTTGACCTGTGGCAGCACGACTATAAGGTTGGGGTATATAACCTGCCAAAGCACCTGGACGAGGAGGTTGCAAGGCTCCACCTGGGCAAAATCGGGGTTAAACTGACAAAACTCACCCAAAAACAAGCCGACTATATCGGTGTGAAAGTTGAAGGACCGTACAAGACAGATACGTACAGATACTAAGGCAAGATACCGTCTGCATTCTCAAACGCTAACGGAAAAGTAGGGGCGCGATGGCAGTGCCCCTACTTTTTTTGTTTTCAGTTCCAAAAAAATTGTATCTTTGCCCTGCGTTATTATAGCAAAAATATCAAATAATATTAATCAAATAATTGAATATGAAAATATTAGTCCTCAACTGCGGAAGCTCCTCAATCAAATATCAACTTTTGGAAATGGAGCCCACGCCCGAACTTCTGGCAAAAGGTTTAGTGGAACGTGTCGGTTTGGAAATGGGTGAATTCACCCACAAACCCGTCGGCAAGGAGAAATGCTATGTACAAACCCCTATTCCGACCCATGAGGAGGGTATTAAGCTGGTACTTAAAATGCTGATAGACCCTGAGCATGGGGTTATCAAATCCCTTGACGAAATCGGCGCAGTGGGTCACCGTGTGGCGCATGGTGGTGAATATTTCACCAAGAGTGTGGTCATTGGCGACAAAGAACGCGAGGAAATCTCTAAATTGTGCGCGTTGGCTCCCTTGCACAACCCTGCCAGCCTCACCGGCATCGATGCCATGAAGAAGCTGCTCCCCAATGTGAAGCACGTCGGCGTGTTCGACACCTCTTTCCATCAGACCATGCCTTCCGAGGCATTTCTTTACGCGCTCCCTTACGAGTATTATGCCGAAAAGAAAATCCGTCGATATGGATTCCATGGCACCAGCCACAAGTATGTGGGGCCGAAAGCTGCCGAATTGGTAGGAATTCCCTATGAGAAGGCCAAAATCGTGAGCTGCCACCTCGGCAACGGAGCATCTATCTGCGCCATCAAGAACGGCAAATCTATAGACACCTCTATGGGCTTCACTCCGGTGGAAGGTCTTGTGATGGGTACCCGCGTGGGTGACATCGATGCAGGCGCACTGCTTTATATTATGGATACCGAAGGCTTGAACACCAAAGAAATGAACACGCTTATCAACAAAAAGAGCGGTTTGTTGGGTATCTCTGGAAAAAGTGTTGACATGCGGGACATTCGTGCCGGCCGTGACGCAGGTGATGAACGCAGCACAGACGCTTTTAACATGTTCGCCTATCGTGTGAGGAAATATATCGGAGCCTATGCCGCCGCAATGGGAGGCGTGGACATCATCCTCTTCACTGGTGGCATCGGTGAGAACGCTTGGTTCCAGCGCGAAAAGATTTGTGAGAACTTGGAATGGCTCGGCGCCAAAATGGATTACGAAGCCAATGAAAAGTACTGCGGTGAAGACGGTATCATCTCCACACCGGATTCCACAACCAAACTGGTGGTCGTCACGACTAATGAAGAGTTAGTAATAGCCACTGACACTTATAATCTTTTGTAAGTTAACACTTTGATATAAAAAGCGGACGCTCAACCGAGCGTCCGCTTTTTTGTTTATTCATCGTATCAGGGTTACCGATCCGTTGAGAAGGTAGAATACCTCGCCAGCCAACGTGTTCACGTATAACTTGCATCCATAGTAATAGACACCCTCCGAAGAGGGAAGATGCGTGGTTTCGTCGGTGCCGTCCCATAAGATTTGAGGGTCTGTGGTGTGGAACACGCGCTTCCCCCAACGATTGAAAATGTCCATCTCCACTTTGACGACCCCTTGAAAGGGCATAAACGGCGAAAACAGGTCGTTAATCCCGTCATCATTTGGGGTGAAGACATTTGGGAGACGGTATTCCAAGCAATCGAACACATCAATACAGACTGAGTCCGTAAGCTTTGTGACATTCCGGTTTAAGTCTGAAAGCTGCATCGCATAGCAACCGACTAACACTTGGGATCCGCTGGCCCCAATGTGATAGTTGCATGGAGTTGGATAGCAGATGTCATTGTTGTCGAACGAGTCGATGCAAGTGAAGGGGCTTTCTAAAGTAGGCTTATAAAAGACGTAGTAATGCGACGCGTCTGCAGCGGCGGAGTCGGAACTGAAGAGCCAGCTGAATTCTACGTCCTGGCAGTCGGTCGTTATTGTAATCTCCGGCAGTTCAGGCGGCTCGTTGTCGTAAGGTTCTGCGCAAACTATTTGAGAGCGATTGTATAGGGGACCTATTGTGTCAGGAATCCAATAATAACCTTCCGCTTCAACATAATAGCAGTATTCTTTGTCGTTTTCGAGATTGTAATCTGTATAATAGGGTTCTGTAACCGTGGCGATAGAATCCCATAACAAGGTGCTTTCGTTCAGTCGGAACACGTTGAATCTCACGTTCTGCCATGGTTGCAAATCGGTCCAATGCAGTCTCAGCCGTTTGTCAGCGGATGTGGATGACAAGAATATGGATGTTGACGGGTCTGATTTTTCAATAAGGGTATCGTCGTTAAAGAATTCCACATGATAAGTGTAGTCGGAATCCGACGTATTCAAATCATGGTCCAAATATGAAATTGTATCCGTTGGATTGGCAGGTGCAATGCCTGTATAGACAATGGTGTTGTTGTCAGAATTTGTTTTTCTGGACAATCGGAAATAATAAGGGGGCGTAAAGGATGCGGAGTCCACTTCTGGCGGGAACAACCAACGGACGAGCATTGTCCCGGTGTTTGGGTTAGTTATTGCAACATCCGTGTTGATAATCAGCGGAGCGTCATTCGCGATATTGGCACACACCTTATCGGAAACAATACTTTCTGAACCGTCTGGGAATAAAGCGACCACACGGTAACAGTATTCATTTCCATGGTATAGTGGCTGTGAGGTCCCGTCGTCGGTGAACGTGGTGTCTGCCCAATCATAGGTGGTTCCAATCTTTAGGTAACCTGCCTCTATGGGAAGACCGGTTTCACAGGAATCGGGATTGAAGTCATCTTCGCCGTTTCTTCGGTAAACGTCATATCCGATTGCGTTGGAACATGAGTCTGACAGCCAATTTAGATGAATTACATTGCCTTCAGGACGTGCTTCCAAATTTCTTGGTTTTGGTCCTATCACCCGAATATGAAGGGTCTTGAAAGAAACTAATTCCACATGGGGTCCATTGTCTTTTGCCTTAAATATTACCTCATATGGGTTCTTCTTGATGTGATTGCAAGTGGTTTCCCAGACAAAGTTGGTTGTATAAGGCACGCTATCGTTGATTTCCGAGAATTGTGCTGGGGATTCACTAAGTAGCATAGGTTCCCCTGTTGCAGTGAGTTGTACATGAGTGGAAGTGTTGTCAAATACGTGAACCGGCAAGTCTATACGGCTGCCAGCAATTACGCAGGTGTCGTCAATTTCCACTACGGGAGGTTCATTGTTGCAAGGGGCGATCGTGATTTGCATATCGCGAACCATACTTCCGATGAGTATTCCGTTTCGCCACTCTTCAATTAAGATGGCAATGTTATATTCTCCGGCCATGAGGGGCGAATCCCAGGTTAAATCTCCAGTAACTGGGTCTATTTCAATAAAATGCGATGCTGCTGGCATGGAGTACCCGGGAATGTCCTCACCTTCGTACCCCCTGCAGTTGATGAGGCTAAAGGAGAGGCTGTCGCCATCATTGTCAAAAGCGCCTGGATTGTGGTAGTATGGAACGTTGGTGCATCCGTTGTCCAAGGGTGGATTGAGAAGCTGGGGCGACGAATTTCCTCCTATGAAAGGATTGATTATAAGGATTGTCTCGATAAAAAATGGTATTTCAACCGAACTGGGGATATTCACGATTCCGGCATTGCGGTTAGGATCCTCAAATGTGACGTGGAAAGTGCCGGCGGCAGTGAAAGTATGCTGTGTGACATAAATGTTCAGGCTGATGTTGTTGTCCATGTTCATTTTCGCGGAGCGCCCCACAATTGTGGAGGTTCCGTCGCCCCACCAAATTTCGATTTCGGGTCTGTCGGCAGGACTTGGGGTGTAGGTGTAGGTTGTAATCGTAAACTCATAGGTAAGCCCAGAGATATAGGTGTAGCTGATTTCACCCGCGCGTTGGTGGGTGGCGTGCGCTTTCGGGGTTGCTATCAGAAAGGCGCAGACAATCAGAAGTATATGAATCAACTTCCCCATATCACTCTATTCTTTTGGCCTCATTGTTTTTTAACAGGTATTTTTGTCCGCTTTTAGGACAGGTGGCAATGCCGTCCGCATCGAATGTCAGTCGGCAACCATATTCGCTGACCCAGCCAGTTTGCCGTCCGGGAGTGCCTGTGATCAAGGCATAGTCGGGTACGTCGTGTGTCACGACCGCCCCTGCGCCTATGAGGGCGTAGCGTCCGATGGTATGTCCGCACACAATAGTGGCGTTGGCTCCTATGCTGGCACCTTGGCGTACGAGCGTTTGACGGAATTCCTGTTTCCTCTCGATGAATGCTCTCGGGTTGATAACGTTTGTGAAGACCATAGAAGGGCCCAAGAAAACGTCATCTTCACATATTACCCCCTCATATATAGATACGTTGTTTTGTATCTTGACATTGTCACCTATGATGACTCTATTGGCAACCATCACATTTTGGCCGAGAACGCAATTTCGGCCGATAACTGCTTCTGGCATCACATGACAGAAATGCCAAATTTTGGTCTTTTCTCCAATTTGGCATCCTTCGTCCAAGACTGCTGTTTCGTGTGCAAAAAACTCTTTCATAGCGGGCTGTTAACGATGGATTGGCAAATATATTGCAGCTGTTCTGTGCTGAGTTCTGTGTGCATGGGCAGCGACAGCACTTCTTGGCTCAGTTGTTCGCATACAGGGAAATCGCCTGCTCGATGGTTGAGAAATTTGTAGGCTGTCTGCAGGTGGACGGGACAGGGGTAATAGACGGCGGAAGGGATTCCTTTTTCCTTCAAATAGGATTTCAGCTTGTCACGGTTCCCATTTAATATTCTCACAGTGAATTGGTGGCAGGTGTGGGTAGAGTAGGGGACGGAGGATGGAAGTTTCAACCAATTCAGTTTGCACAGCTCAGATTTGTAGAATTTTGCGGCTTGTTGCCGAGCCTTTATGTATTCGTTCAGGTAATTGAGTTTCACATTCAGTATGGCTGCCTGGATGGTGTCGAGGCGTGAGTTAAAACCGATGAGGTCGTGTTTGTATCGTTCTGAGGAGCCGTGTCTGCAGATGGATTTGAGTCTGTTGGCCAAGAAATCGTTATCGGTCATCAGGGCGCCCCCGTCGCCGTACCCGCCCAGGTTTTTTGAAGGGAAGAAAGAGATGCAGCCTATATCGCCCATTGTTCCGGCCTGTTTGACGGTTCCGTCGGGGAAGGTGTATTCTGTCCCTATGGCTTGGCAGGCATCCTCAATCACCTTCAGTCGATGTTCCTTTGCTATTTCCAGAATCGGCGACATATCGGCACATTGTCCGAATAGGTGGACGGGAATGACTGCTTTAGTGTTCGGGCTGAGGGCTTTTTCCAACAATGCGGGATTCAAGTTGAAGGTTTCTTCGTCAACATCCACCAGGACGGGTTTGGCGCCGACCAGGACGATGGCCTCAACTGTAGCGATGAAGGTGAAAGGTGTGGTGATGATTTCATCACCAGGGCCGATTTCTATGGCCATCAGAGCGGCGATTAGGGCGTCTGTGCCGTTCCCGCAGCTGATAACATGTTTTGATCCCGTATATTGCGATAGATTGTTTTCGAACAGAGCAACACTTTCGCCTTGAATGAAATGTGTGGATGCCAATACGTGTTGGATGGCGGCGTCAATTTCGGTTTTGGCGCGGAGATATTGGCCTTTCAGATCCACCATTTGTATCGGCTTCATTCTATTCG
>Ga0247610_10004429_pt1 | contig 15031 bp, 1 predicted proteins | sample 174DNAGHGhighgp2_FD_193483 | JGI IMG/M metagenome (GOLD analysis project Ga0247610, IMG submission 193483) | Sheep rumen microbial communities from Palmerston North, Manawatu-Wanganui, New Zealand - 1742 DNA GHGhigh gp2 | ecosystem: Host-associated > Mammals > Digestive system > Stomach > Rumen ... | reverse complement strand
TCCAATCCCCAATCCCCAATCCCCAATATATTTTGATATTTTAACAAAATTTAATTTTTTTATTTTATTTTAAAATAATTCAATTAATTTTATTTATTAAACATTTATTTATTTAATATACAATAGTATATTTTCTTAATATTTTACTTTTTTCCTTCTTTTTTTTACTATTTGATCGACTTCAATTTTATCATTACTATCCTTTAATTTTTCAATTTTCATATTTATTCCTTCTAATGCCTTTTCTTCATCTCCTCCTAATAATTTATATAATTCATAACACTGTCCAAGAGTTATCTTGTTTTTTTCGAAAATTTTTAATTCTTGTTCAAGAATATCTTTTTTCTCCCAATCTTCTTTAGACCACATTTCCTCTTTAAATAAATATGAATCTAAATTACTATTTTCATTGTAATCAGTATCTATTCTTATACTTACTAAATACCTTGAAATTAATTTACGGCATGCAGTAGATAAGTTTAATTTTTTAATAACTACAAATTTATTATCTCTGAATGATTCATTTATAATATTTTTTTTATCTTCTTCAATTTCCTTTTTGAATTTTTGATTCAAAATATTTATTATAGATTGGAAGCATAATAATTCAATAAATAAATATACTTCTATTATTTCATTGATTTTTAATTTCTGCTTTTCAAAAAATTCTATACATTCATTTGATAAATTAACATAATCAGGTAATTGTTGAATTATGGTATTAATATCATCATCTTCTTTTTGTTGTTCTTGAGTCAAATAATAAATAAATAATTGAATTGAAAATAAAATTTTTGATAATTCATTATTTAGATTTTGCAATCTATCTTTAATAGTATCATATACTTTTTGTTTATTTTCCTGTGATAAGGGTACTGTTTTATATTTTTTACTAAATTCAATTAAAATACTCGTTTTATTACTTCTAAAGCTTTCGAAATTATATGTAATGAATCTTAAATGTTTAGAATCATTAAATTTAACTTTTTCTGGTAATATAAGCTCTCCTAAATTAGACTCTATTGAATCAAAATCATAAATAAATTGCTTATAGTTTAAATAATTAATTTTATTTTCTATTGTAAAGATATTTCTTTTACTATTATTATAAATTATGTCCATCAAATCTTCATTTGCCTTATCAAAATTCAATGCTTCATTATTTTTTGCATTTTGAACATCAATACTCTTTCCCATATTTTTTATAAAATGATGTAATATACCATTTTGACTCAAAGGTTCAATTATTTGGTCTAAAAATGTATTTTGCCAAGATATAAAGTTCTGGTAAGCAGATGCAATATACATACCTTTATACATTTCTCCATCATCATTAAGGAAATAATCTAAACTTTTATTTTCATCTAAATCAATAGGATTCATTTCTTCATTTTGACCATATTTTATTGCAAAAGGTTTTAAATTACACCATATTTTATTTTTAAATTTATTGAATAAATCTCTAAATCCATTTTGATTATTTTTATATATTTCTTCATCTTTTAATAATATATTTGATGCTTCTTCTCTAGATATTTTGTAAGAATAATTGTCTATCATGAAATTAACAAATTCATTAAATTCAGGCAAATATTTTATTAATTCTTTTTCTTTATTTTCCTGTATTAAAAATGCATTTAACAAAGGATATTTCCTTTTATAATCAGGTATCTTTTTTACTTGATTAATGAAATTATCTTTTGTTGGATAAGTAGTCATTAAGAACAATTTATAAAAAGGATAAAGTTTCTCATCATAATCTTCAACATTATATAATTCTAATACTATTGATTTCATATTATTTTTATCTAATTGCAAATCATTCCTATTTAAATCAAAATATTTTTTAGAATATTTTTCATAATGATTATATGAATCTTCTAATATTTTTTCAATTTCAGATTCAAAATTTTCTCTTTCTTCAGTTGTTTTCAGCTCTTTACAATTTTTTAATTTTTCAATAATTTTATCAAAAATCATATTTATAAAGATTTGAATTATTTGTATACCTTTAAATTGCAAAGCTTCCTTCAATAAATTCCAATTAATTTCTATCATTTCAATGCAAGTCATTCCTTCACATACATATGATTTCATTTTTTCTTCTGAAATGAATCCTAAACAATTAGAGAAAAATAAATGGGAATAAAGAATATAATTCAATAATCTATATCCAACCTGGGATAATTTTCTTACTTTTTGGTCATCTTGAGCAAAACGAACTTTAGATATTTTATTAATACCAAATTTAGAATTATGTAGAATAGGATCAATTACTTTCTTTTTGTAATCAGCTAATAGCATATTTGGGATATTTTCATCAGTATCATTTTTCATTTCTCCTCTTTTATGATCTTCATCTTTAAAAATACGATAATGACCTTCTCTAATAACCATTCCATGCTCTCCTTTAAGTTCAGGTGGTTTTTTTGCATAACCAATTGGCTCATTACAATTTGAGCAAGTCAATATTTTTGGCTCTTTTTTTGGTTCTGTAGGAAAGCCACATGGCTCAATATTATAATAAAGACCACATGAACATACATATGCTCCTGAATCTTTTGGTTGTGTATTTAAATGTTTTTCAATTTCATAATAATTATTAACATAAATATTATCTAATAAATTATTTCCAGGTATACAATTTCTATTTAATGTTTCATCATATTTATCGGATAAAATTAGTGAATATAAAAATCCATCAGAGCTTTTATGAAATGATGATTGAAGACAAAATCTTAAAGAATATAATAATATTTCAAATGAACTTTGATTTATTTCTTTGACATCCTCAGAAATTAATTTTGGTTTTATTTTCGTATTAAATGTTTCATCATTAGAGAACAGTAAAAATAATTTTTTTGTTATTTCAGGAATTTTTAATTGCTCATTAAATATTCCTTTAACAAATGAAGAATATTGTGAATATTCTGCACTATCTAAAACATAATTTCTCAAAGCTAATTTAGATATTATGTCATTACTTGAAACTAGATAAAAATAATCAATTCCATTCTTCTCAATATATTCTTTAAATTCTTTTAATGACTTTTTAAAATTTTCTGATTTATAGTCTTCAAATTTCTCATATATTTCCTTATATTTATTATATTCTTCTAAATTTGGATAAATATTATAACTTAGCATAGCTTCTTTCTTTTCATTAAAATTATCTTTGAATTCTTCAAAAAATTTTATTCCATGATTAGGATAATGATAATTAGAAAAATCTTGATAATTATTATTTAATATATAAAAGAAAATTTTAAAAATATAAATCTTGATCATTTTTCTGAAATTATTATTAGCACCACCTTCTATTACCTGAATAATTTCTTCAAAATAAAGAAATTCTTGATTATTGTAATGATTGAAATGGATACATTTATATAAATACATTTTTATATAAGATATGCAATATAATTTGCATAAAAGTTCATTATGTCTTTCAGCTTTTTTCCCATCTTGTATATTATTAAATATTCCTTCTAAATAGTTCAAACAATTTTTAAATAATTCTAGACTAGTATCCAACAATATAAAAGTTTGATTTTTTTTATTGTTTGTGTGATAAGATTCATAATATCTATGAAATAATTCTTCTAATTCAAAATCTTCCAATCTAGGAATTAAATCAAAATAATAATTAAATTGATCGTCAAATATACTTAGTATAATTTCATTTAAAATGTCACTTTCTACTTTATTAATAGAATCTAAGTATAAATCATTATTATCTTCAATTGCTTGCAAATTTCCAGAAATTGAATTTGGAGAATTATCAATTATTCCACTTATGATTATCTTCATAAATGGATAGGATTTTGCAATCATTTTTGGATTTTGTAATATAATATCAGTTAATTTTTTTCTATATTGCTGACTTCTTATTTTTTTAATTTCATCAACAAATATATTTAGCATTAATTCGGCAAAATTATTTGTATCTCCTATATTTTCAATTAAAAAATCATATAATTTTTGAATATTTTCACATAAAGGATTGTATTGAGCATCATCTAACAAAATAGCATTTGTAAGCTTAGATTGGTCTGATAATATCATTAAAACCTTTGAAAGTGATTCTTTAGTACTTTTATTAACAATGTTTAGATTTTCTTGTATGTTTAAAAATTCTTGAATTGTATAAACTTCTTTTGAATATATGATTAAATCATTTACAATTGTTAAAGTATTTTGAATAATAGTTTTTAATGAATTTATAAAATCATAAAAATCTTGATTTTTCAAGTTTTCATATAGTTCAAAGTCAGAAGTAATAATTTTTAATAAAGATTCCAAAATATAAAAAAAAGGTGAATTAATTTCTTCTGTATAAGGAGGAGATCTATTAGAAATTTCATATTGAATATCTTTATTGACAATAATTTTTTCTATTTTTGAAAATAAATCCTTTTCATTGTTGGATATTTTTTGATAAATATTTAATATAATAGATATATATTGACTATTCGATTCCAACCAAATCATTTTCTTAGCTAATAATTTAACTGGATCATCACCTTCACCCCCTTCTTCAGCATCAAATCGAAGAGATATCATTTTCCTTAGAATATTTCTATATTCTTCTAAATGTTGAAAAGAATGTTTTATATCTTGTAAAGTATCAGATAAGAATAATAAATAGTAATCATCTAATAACCTTTCAAAAAATTCTTTTTTATCATCTAAATTTTCTAATTCACTTAATTTTTGGAATAAATTATTTTTATTAATTTCTGTTTCCATATTTTTTTGATTATTTTTAATTCTTTTTTTATATTTATTAACTTCAGCCATATAATTCTCTTCTTCCTGGCCTATATATCTTATTTCTTTTTCATTATTATAATATCTTTCACTGAGTTCTGACTTAGCATAAATTCTAAAACTATTTAGAATAGGCTTTATTCCTGGCAATTTCAATCCTAGCAATAATATAATTTTATTGGCTTTTATTCTATTAATAAAGCCGGCAGGTGAAGTATTTAATGTATCAAGATAATAATTTATTAATTTTTTTACCAATTGATTTTCATTTTTATTTTTGTCATCAATAATTTTATTGTCTTTATCATCATTAATTTCATTTTCAAATACATTCATTTTTTCTTCTTTATCATTATGAATATCATTGTTTTTGATGTTACCCTTTAAATCAACTTTCTGCAATTCTTGATTTAATTTATTAAATATGAAAGTCGAAAGAAAATGATCTTTTTCACTATTAAAAACAAATTGAGTTAGATGATCTATAAACAAAATAGATAAATAATTCTGAATAACAGAAATCATTCCTACGTCTTCTCTCTTCAAATAATTATTTCTTAAGATATCATTAAAAATATCTTTTTCTTTTGTTTTTTGCTTCAAAATACAATTAATTATTGATTTCATTAATTTAGTATCACTTTGTAAATATTCTATAATATTTTTAGAATAATTATTTTGATTTATAGTTGGAATATCCATTGCAAATTCATAATCAAAATAAGAAAATGCTTTATATAGATTTTTCATGAATTCTTTTTCTAAATCAAGACATTTTTTAAATAATTCATCTTCTTTTTTAAATTTCATTATTTCTATTAAAGAAATATCTTCACCATTTAAATTGTCAATAAATATTTGATAAAAATCACTTAAATGTGAAATCATTTCACCTAATTCATTTCTCTCAATATATTTTTCTCTTTTTATATCATTTTTATCTGAATTAAAAATCCTATTCATGTGAATAGAGAATATATATGCTTTTTGATTATTATCTTTGTCTGCATCATAATTTTTTTCTTTTACATGATTTTCTATGAAAAAGTTGATATGATTCATTATGTCAGTTTCTTTTGGGTTAAATCTCAATATGAAAACCTTTTTATTAGGTTCTAAATAAAATCTTTCAAGTTCAGTTTCTAGATCATTTTCACATCTTAATGAACTAATTAGAATATCTGATATATTATCTTTACTAATATCACCGAACATTTCAGTATGAAAATTATCAGTAATATTAGATAATAAAGGTTCGTCAATGCTTGTAAATGTATAAACTACATTTTTTTTTTGTTTCATTGTTGATATAAATTTTTTTAAATTATTATGCTCTCCTTTTTGATAAAATTCTATTATTTTTTCAGATATATTATTATATTTTTGCTCAAATCCTGAGTATTTCATTAAAAGAATAATATCTTGGGGTAAAGTCAAGGCAACTTTTTCTAAAACAAAATCTTGAATATCCTGTATATTTAATTTTTTATTCAAACTCTGGTATTCTCTGTATTTACTATATACTATTCCTTGAATTTCTTCTTTATCACAATTAACAAGCAATTTGCTTATATCATATGAAATTTCAAATTTATCTTCATCTGGTAAATCAATTTTTGCTAAATCTTGTATCATTTTATAAATTTCTTCTACTGCCTTAGATTCTGCAGCAGGTAAAAGATATTCAAAGGAAATAATATGCTTTTCAAATCTATTTAAGAATGGTGGTTCTTCTTTTTCAATTGTATTTTGATCTACTAAAACTATACATTTAAAATTATCGTTAACCAATGATAAAGTATTACTAGAACTACCTATAGCAATACGTGCATAATTTTTTTTGCTTACATTTATAAAATTTTGATTAAATAAATCATATAAAGCTGGATATACAGGTTCAAGATCAGTTAATAATAATGCTTTATCTTGCTCCATTTGCAATTGGACTTTATTTAATATTTTTAAAGTATATTCTTCAGAACGTTGGTCTTTTATAAATCTACTTCCAATATAGAAAGCTGAATCTTTATTCACTGTTTCATCGTTTAATATAGAATTTAATAAGTAATTTGAAACTGATGATTTTGATATTAAAAGTAAATACCTACTTTTATTATCATTAATATTTTCTTTTATCCTTTTTAATACATCATACTTTTTGTTAATTGGGCAATTTTCATATTTGTTTCTTAATATACTTTTAATAATTTCTAAAGAAGTTTTTCCATCTTCAAATTCCAGCCCACCAAAATTTCTTTCTAAACTATCAATTGCAATTGCTTCTTTTATATGCTCATCTATTTCTATATCTTTTTTAAATAATGCTATTTTTAATAAGTTTCTCATTGCATTTTTAATCAGATGATAAAAATCTCTTGAACCATGAAAATCTTCTTTTTTTTTATATTTAGATAATTTTATTTTATAATCATGATATGTGATAGCTAAATTTTCAAATAAATCTTTATGCTTTTGAGCCAATTGATCATTATAAGATTCGGCAATTGTTTGTGCAGTTTGTTTTAGATCTTCTAGATCAGGTTGTGGTATAGATAAATATAAGCCTCTATTCATTTTGGATGCATCTAAACGCCAATTTGATATACCAACAAAAGCAATTTTTTTTCTACCTTCATTTAAATCATATTCTAATTCAGAATGTATGACTTTAAGAGGATTATTTGGTGAATGTTCTGCAAGACCCATTTCATCAAAATAAATCATTGAAATAATTTTAGATAAATTTTCTTCAGATTCTTTTTCTAAAAATTGTCTGGCTTTTTTAAAAATATTTAAAACACCTTTAGATGTAGAGCCTAATGAACCTTGATATGAGCTTGAAATTAATTTTGGCATTGCTTTAAATAAATAGTTATCTGATATTTCTCCTTTCATTGAATTAAATAACAATTGAACACTTAAAGATTTACTACAGCCAGGCTTTCCTACAATAAACAATGGTACCTTTGAATTAACACATACAAATAAAGTAAATATATTTTCTAGCAAAGCTCTATTTTTAGCTATTCCTTTTTTCAAGTCTATGTTATCTAAAACAAATTTTTGTTCTTTTTGGGGAATTTCTGTAAAATTAAATCCAAAAATTTTATTCATAATAAGAGAAAATTCATTTCTAAATATTTTTTGTGTTAATCTTAAATAATAGCAAACATATACACTAAGATTTATTGAATATTTATATATTTCAAAATCATCTAAGTTTTTGTAAAATTGATCTAATTTATTAAAATGTTCTTCTTGATTTAAGCCTTTAGATAATTGTTTTTTGTTTCTTAAATATTCAACAAAAAAATTATAGAATATACTAAATCTTCTAATTTCTCTTAGAGAAACAGAAGAAATATCATTTTTTTCCCTGACATATTCTTGTGCTTGAATAATTGAAGAACTTGCAATAGTTTTTAATTTGACATACTGATCAAATTCATCTGGTTTTAAATAATTCTTTAAATTTCTTTTATCTTTTCCTCCTTTTTTTTCTCCTTCTTCTATTATATTATTTTCTTGGTCGTTTTCCCTTTCATCATTTTTTATATTTAATTCTTTATTTTCAATTTGCTTCCAGTAGAAACTTTCTATTGGATTGACTATTATATTTTTTATATAACTTTCTTCATCTTTTTTCGTTAAATTTCCAAAATTAAAAACAAAATTTAATAAAGAATGAGGTAAAGGATTGACTGTATATACCAATTTCCTTTCATTTGTTCCTTCAATTTTTAATCCATTTGGCTCTTCATCTTTAACAACCATTCTATAAGGATTGCAAGCAGCAATAAAGGTTATGCTCTTTGGTAGTGGATTTCCTTGACAAGATTGTTTTGTCATCATTTCACAAATTAAGCCCATACTATTGCATGTATTTATTTCATCTAAAAACACCCATATTTTTTTTTCAAAATATATTTGCCCCTCTTTTTCATATTGCTTTTTTTGTGCTTCCTCTTCCTTTTGAAGTTCTTTTGCTTCTTGAATAATAGATTTATTATTATGTTTTTGTTTTTTATTTAAAAAGTCAATTATTTCTTGATCTGTTATTCCAGCATGAATATTTAATATTTTCATTTTACTTTCTCCATTGTTAATTAACTCTGATAATTTTCTAATTAAAGAAGTTTTACCACATCCTGTTTCACCCATCATTATAATTGGAATATTTTCTCTAATACGAAGCAATATTAAAATCATTTTGATGAAATTATCTGAAGTGAATACATATTCACCTACAATTTCTTCTATTGTCTTTAAATTATTATTATTATTTTTATTTGATTTATTATTTTCCTCTTTTTCAGATTTATCTATAGGGTTATGTATACTTAAAATTTCTTTTATTTCCTTTAAAAACATTCTATGTTCAAATTTGCTATAATTATTTAATTCTTTATAAGGCTCTTTTCCTTCATTTGCAAGATAATTATTTATAATAACTGGAATGTTTCTTATTTCAAGTAAATTTTTATATTCATCTTCATCAGGATTACATGTTGATATAATACTAAATGTTTGCTCATGTCCTTCATGGAAAAAAACTAATGAAGGTTTTATTTTATCAAATGAAATTATTTCCGTAGCATCAGATAATGCTTTTATGGCTAACTCTTCTTGCTTTTTTTCATCATAATTACCTTGTTTTGTTCCAATTTTATACATTTCTAGTTGAGAATTTAATAACTTATCAAATGCTCCTTGGGTAAAATGCTGAGTATTTCTTATAAAACTTTTTATCAGCATTGTTCTTACTTTGTTTAAATTTGGTTTGACTAAATATTTTGAAGTTTGAATTAGATTTCCTGCACTTAATAGGAAATTTATACTAAATTTTTTTAATTGACCTGATAAAGCATTTATAAATGAATTTATTTGATAATAAGTAGGATCTTTAATTCCTATATTTCTTTTAATTAATTCTTCACATTCTTTTTGTGATAAAGGTATAGCTTTGATAGAAGTACTTTCCTTAATCAATTCTTTTTCCACCATTTCATCAACATTAATTGATACATTTTTAATATATAAATCATGATCATTTAACTTTCCTTCTTCCAATAATTTCAAATAATTACAAACTATTTGAATATTTGAATCTATTCTTGGGTCTACTACTAAAGGAGGCAATTTATTTATACTCATTTTATATTTATTTTTGAACATATCTAATATTGGAAATTTTAAAAAAAAGTCAATAAATCCGTTGGGTATTTCTATTTTTATTTCAACTTCCTTTGATAAATAAAATAAAGTTTCATTTTGTCCATATAATTTAGTTATAAGAAAACTATACAAAAAATCTTTCATTAAATCTGTTTGCTTAGAATCATATAAATCTAAATGTATAACTGTTCTATTTGCATTTTCACTTTTTATATTTATTTTTTTAAGTCTTGAAATAACTTCTTTTCTATTGAACTCTCCACCAAATGGAAAATGAATATAGAATTTTTTATTTTTTTCGACTTCATTTTTAATATAAGTGGATTTTCCTACTCCAGATTTATCTGAGCTTATAATTTGCACTTTTTCTTCATATAATATTTTAGGTTCTTTATTCTTATTTTTATGCTCTAATTTTTCATGCCCCTTAATTCTTTCCAAATATTGAACTATAGTTGAAGTTTTATCTGAATATGCAAAAACTAAGCATGATTTCATTTCTTTTTCATGCCCTGTAAATAAAGTATTAATTATTCCTGTTAATATTTGCCTTTTCTCTGGACTTAATAATTCAATTTTTCCAATCATATAAACAACATGATATTGGCATAAAAATGCTCTATACATAAAAGCTATAATTTCTTCAGAAGTAGTTTCCTCATTACATAATAATAAAGTTTGAGCCATAGGAAAATTTCCAGTTAAGAAATGATACCAATTTAATATATGCTCTTCTATTCCTTTTTGAATTTCACCAATTTTATCATCTTCTAGTAAATAAGTATATAATCCTACAAATTCATCTTTATACTCATCTTTAATAAAATTTTGCCTCAAAATAGATTCTAAACTTATTTGATTTTCTTGCAAAAAAGTATTTAAAAAATTATTAATATTTTCTAAAGAGCATATAAAATTATCACCATCACCTAAATTATTATTATAATTATATTTAATATTTTCTAAGTCAATACTTGCCTCTATTATATCATTTGTCAAATATTTTAAAAAAGAAGCCAAAGAATTATTAGATGACGATTTTTTAACATCAATTTTTGAAAAAGTTGCACGAAATTCATCATTTATCATTAAGTTTAATAATAAATTAAATTGTCTACCATAAATATATCTCATGAGTTGAGTTTCATTATTTTTGTAATATTTAATTTGAGTCTCTGTTACTTTTGAAAGTATTTTATTTAAATATTTGCTACAATCTTCATAATCCTTAAATTCTATATCAGAGACAAATTTAGGATTTGATTTTACTATTATAACTTCTATTCTAATATTCTCACTATATCCTTTTTCAGCTATTTTTTTCAATAATCCATTTATTTTCTCAAGTTCATTTACTCTCTCAGCAAAATTCTTATTAACTTTAAAAATTTCTTTTTCTTCTTTTGATTTTTCGTCTCCTAATTTTTTCGTTAGCATTGCTCTTCCTCTTAATTCAATTAGTTGATCAAAACTAATAATTTGTCTTTTTTCTTCATGCTTCTCTTCATTTATGGAAATAAAAGAACCTTCAAATTTAAAGTAAGAATCTTCACTATTCTTAATTGAGAGAGAAAAATAGGAATTATTTAAAATATTATTAATTTTCTTTAAAGTCGCTTGAGATTTATCTAATTTTTGTGAATATAATTCCTGAATTTGTCCGGAATTAGTTGTATATTGATTGAAATAAATAGAAATATTTTTAGTTTTTCTGACTTCCTCAACGAAAGATTTAATTAAATTTTCATCAGTTATTTCTTGATTTTTATCTCCAATTACTTTATTTAAAAAATGAGAGCATTTTGTCATATCTTGAATCTCAGCTCCTGTCAATAAGGTATTTTCAAATTCTGAAACAAGTTCTTCCAAATGACGGCAATCATCTGCAGTTAATTTAAGTATAAATTTAAGTGAATTTTTTTTGTTATATAATGCAGTTAATATATCTAAATAATCTCTATCTTCTTTTTCAGGATTTAATACATTTATTCCATAATTTTTTAATTTTTCTCCATAATCTCTTATTTTATCTGCACTTATATTTCCTGATAATTCTTTTCTTATTTGATTTAATTCTTTTGAAAAGTCAGTTTGTTTTGCTCCTATTTCAGAGATAAAAAAAATGCAACTATTAACAATTTGAAAAATTTCTTCTTTTTTACTGAAAATTATTATTTCATCCTTTATTTTAGATATATCTAAATCTTTAATATTATCCAATTTATTATATTCTTTTATTTTATTAAGTTCTTTTTCTATTTCATTTTCTTGAATTGATTTTATTATATTATAAATATTTTTAATTATTTCTTCATCAATTAAAGATACCCAATTTTTATCAAAAAACAATTTTAATTTTTGATAATCTTTTTCAGATTCTTCAAAAATATCTTTTTCATTTTTTAAAGGATTTTTCATTTTTTTCTCTTGGAAGAATTTAATGAAAAAAATTGAATTTTTCAAATTAGTATATTTTGTTAAATCAGGAAGTATTTTATGTATTTCTTCATATTTATCTTGTATGTTTTTGTTTTCTATGTTTTTTATCATATCATCTTTTATTTCTTTTTCAAAATTTTCTAATAATTCTATGTTAATTTTGTGTGATGATTCAAAAAATTCTTTAAGTACTGATAATAATTGCTTTATATATCCGGATATTAATTGTATTCTCTTTAAATATTTATTAATTGAAATAAAACAATTATTAACATCTTCTTCATTATGAAATGATAAAATATTAAGTCTTTCTCTTAATATATCTTTTTTTGGAGTGCTCATCCAAGGACTGATTTCATTATATTTAATTTCTCCTTTTTTAAAGAGATTTATTATTTCATCTTGCAATTTTAATGTAAACATTAAATATTTTGTATTAACTAATTTTTCATGCTTTTGAACCAAATTTTCCTTTATAATTCCATCTAATAATTTAAATGAATCTATTTCTTTTTCTTCACTAAAAATTTCATCTTTTTTTATGACAAATTTATCTATTTTATTAAAAATTGATTGAATAAAATATAGTGAATTGAAAGTTTTCAAAAGAAATAAAATGTTTTCACCTTTTAATATTTTTTGGTTTTGAATAAAATAGTTAGTTATGCCTTCAACTGTCTCTTTTGATAAATCCTTATAATTAGAAGATAAATGTAAATATATATCATTAATTAGTTGATTAGATTTAATATCTTTTTGAATTGTATATTGCATGAAGTTTTTTGCCAAATTTTTTTTATCCATTACATACATTAACAATGATGCTTCTTGAACAATATTTGGACAAGTCTCAGCTGTATATGTTTTTATTAAATTTTTAAATTTTTGAGAAATTAAAGAAGCTATTCTCCAATCAACTAATTTTTCATTTTTGAAATTAAATAATCTAAGTAATTTTCCAAAATCTTTCATATGATTAATTCTATCAATAATCATTTTTTGAGCATTATTATTTGAAAAAGAATATAAATTAAAAATATTTACTTTATCCCATAATTCAAAAAATTTTTCATCTACAGATTCTAAATCAAATCCATTTAGCACAGTTAATGGCCTATAATAATATGATTTATAATTATTTCCATCTTCCTTGAAAAAAATATCATCATTTAATATAAATTCTAAAAGTTCTGTATTTTTTAATTTTTCTTGTGCTATTAATTCTAAAGCAGTTTCATGAATTGGGCCATTATAATCAGGATCTAAATTTTTATCAATTTTTTGGCAAATTAAAATACATTTTTTTATTAAAAGTAAATTTTTTAGGTCTTTTTTAAAATTAAAAATAATATAATTTTTCCAAAGTTCATCATCAAATATAATAAATTGAAATTTATTTTGAATTTCATAATTTATCAAATTATTAATTTCATTCAATATTTTTGATAAATCATCTTTTTGGTTTGGACTGACAAATTCATTCATTCTTAATATTTTGTTTTCACTTTTACAACAATTAAATACTGAATCTACATATTTATTTATAAAATATAATAATTCTTCAATTGAACCTAAATAATAAAAAATTCCTTTCATTTTATTATATTGAAGTGGATTTTTCTCCAAAACTTTGCTTATTAATTCTTGAGGAAGAGAAAATGAATATAAACACAGATATTTAAAATTATCTGGGAAAATATCAACAAAATAATTCCATAAATCCTTTTTATTAAGATAATCAGATATAGTCTGTTTTTCATAATTAAGTTTATAATATAATAAAACAGTATAGAATGATTTTAAATATTTTTCAGGTGAATCCTTTTCACTAATTTTAGAAGTTATAATTGATGGTTTTTTTAAAATTATGTTCAAAAATGAGGAATATTCTTTTGGATTCAATTGCTTTGGCAATTTTACCCTTTCTAATTTAAACATTAATAATAATAATTTGACTTCTATTGATGCATAACATACTTTTAAAAGCTCTAAAAAGAAGTCAAATTCATAAGTTGTACCTTTTCCCTTAAGAAAAATTTTTGAATCATCAATTAAGGATACAGTTAATGGTTCTCCTTGCTTTATTTTTAGTTTTAATAAAGCTTCTCTAAAAATTTTCAATTGCTCCATTTTCAAAAAATCAATATGATCTGGAGGTTTAAATATATTGTAGTATGTCGAGCCTTCCTGAAATTTAAAATCATAAATAAAATTATTTTTATCCCCTTTAAATAATATTATTCCATTAAAATTTGTGTTTATCACTTTTCCTTTTTGCATTAGCTTTATTATAATTTTAAGGAATTTTGAGTTTGCTTCTTTTCTTATTTTTTCTGGATTAATAATATCAAAAGAGAATACTGATACAATATATTCTTTTTGTTTCGAAACCATTTTTTTAGTGTAGATATTTTCAAAATTTTCTATACCTCTTTCATCAATGGTATATTTAATAGTATTTTTTTCTACTAAAAGATTAGATGTTATGAAAAAAACTTTAAATGGCTTTTTTTTATCTATTTCATTTACTTTCTCACTCATTAATTTATTATTTTTTTTTATGATAAATATATAATATATTAAAAATTAGTTATTTCAGAATTGAAAGAAATAATTTTTTTATAATTTAAAATTGGGGATTGGGGAT
>Ga0247610_10004427_pt1 | contig 15032 bp, 17 predicted proteins | sample 174DNAGHGhighgp2_FD_193483 | JGI IMG/M metagenome (GOLD analysis project Ga0247610, IMG submission 193483) | Sheep rumen microbial communities from Palmerston North, Manawatu-Wanganui, New Zealand - 1742 DNA GHGhigh gp2 | ecosystem: Host-associated > Mammals > Digestive system > Stomach > Rumen... | reverse complement strand
ATAATTATTTTTAAAATATTTTAATTTATTTTGTAAGTCATTCGCAACTTACATTTATTATTATAATACTTTATTTTTTAATGTCAATAGAAAAAAGATAAAAATTTTTCTTTTCTTATATATATTCTTTTCTTTATCTAAATGAAACAATATAAAAAATAATATATAAGAAATAATCTTACCCGACGGAAAGCGGCAAAATTTTCATTCACCCGACGGAATTTTCTCCGCACAATCACCCGACGGAACGCCGCAAACTTTTTAATTTATTTATGCACCCGACGGAAACCGCCCAAACGTTCACAGCTCGCAGCGGCCAAACCCCGCCACGTTCCGTCGGGTCGACGGAAAGACAAAAGAAAAACCCAACGTCCGTCGGGTTAAATAATATATCTGATGTTTGATTGCATTTCATCTAACACATCTTCTACATTATCTTCAAAATCAATCTCACAAGAGCAGTCGCTAGTATTATTATAAATTTCATTTATAATATTATTTGCCTTTACTAAAGTTTGTAATTCTTCATTTGTTAATTTTATTCTTACTGTTTTTTCTACTGTCATATTTCCTACCTCCTAACTATTTAATGCTAATATGATAAAGTAAACATTTAATGCTATTGTAGATAAGTGCATAACAATACCATTAATATGTCTATCAGTAGCCAAATCTTTAATAAAACCGATTAAACTTATTGCTAGACCAAACCACGCAATGCTTAATCCAAAAGTCATAATAAGTATAACATTTAATACAGTTAAAACTGCTCTAATATCATTAAACTCAAACTTATATTTGTGTTCGATATTAAACGCCCTTTTAACTTTATTTCCTTTTTTCTCTTGTAAGTTTTCCATAATCATTTCCCCTTTCGTATCTTACAACTTAATTATACCACTAATAATTTTCAGTGTCAATAACTTTTTTAAATTTTTTTCTATTATATATTTTCTTATTCTCTTGAATAAGAGTTCTATATCTAATTTGTATATTTAAATGAAATTTATTAGGAATTACTTTATTTTTGTTTTTCATTTTTCCTCACCTCACAATTACATTATAACACAAAACAAAAACTTGTCAACAAAAACTTTTTCTTTTTATTTATTTTTCTTTTTTCACACGCACACATACACACACTAGAAAATAATCTAACCCGACGGACGCGGCAAAATCTCATTCATACCCGACGGAACTTTCCAATAATAATCAAACTCGACGGACAACCGCCCAAAAATTTCCGCCGGGAAAATTTTACGGAAAAAGAAAACCCAACTTCCGTCGGGTAATTTTTAGAATTCTATTGAACAACCTAATTCGTCAACAGCATTACTAATTTTATTAAGTAAATCTGCGTCATCATCGTCACTTAAACGGACTTCGTCGGCGTCGTGACATTCGTCTATTTCTCGATTTATGTTTCTTATAATGTTAAGTGCTTCTTCTAAAGTCTTACATTCTTCTCGACTTAAACGAATATTCATAACTTTGTATGTATCTACTATCATAGTTTTCTCCTTTCTATTTTGTGCTAGTTGCTAGAATTATCTAGCAACTAACATATTTAACACGCTTTCAATTTTTCCGTCATACTCAATTTTGTATGCGTTGCATTTAGTAGTTTCTTGCCATTGTCTTACATTTTTGCCATAGTCATCTAATAAAGCACCTTTATATTTCATATAATCGCCTTTATTCTCGCCTATTCTACAACATATAATGTTTTTCTTTGGTAGTTTTGGCAAATATTTTGCTAACCATAAACGCTTGTCATTATCGCAACGTTCACTAGGACTTGCAGTTAAGATAAACACTCTAAAAACAGGATTTTCTAGTGCTTGTTTAATAGCGTTTAAATTTTTTTCTAGTGGCTTTAACTTAAAGAAGAAATTAGGCTCTTCTCTAAATCTAGCAACGGCATTTTCTACGCCCATAAAATCAGCGATAGTGTCGTCCATATCAACATAAATAGTGATATACTTTTTTCTTTTTAACATACTCATTTCCCCTTTCACTTTACACCTTAATTATACTACTTAATTTTTCTATTGTCAAGTAGTATTTTTAAGTTTTTTAATTTTTATTTTTGTAAGTTTTCGTTTTCAACTTACACATTCATTATATCACTATAAAAAACATTGTCAATACTTATTTTATATTTTTTTAAAAATTTTTTTCTTTTCTTATTATTCTTTTCTTTTATAAATAAACCTAATAAAAAATAAAATAAATAATACTACCCGACGGAACGGCACAAAATAAACAATCACCCGACGGAACAACACAAACGAATCATCACCCGACGGAATTCCGCAATCTCACAATCACCCGACGGAAACCGCCGAAAAAATCACGAGCTCCAGCTTCAATTCGGCGCCACGTTCCGTCGGGTAATTGACGGAGCAAAGAAAAAGACCCTTTCCGTCGGGTCTTTTGATATTTTTATAATTGCATTAATGTTAATGACTCATTTGCGAATTGTAAATCGTCGTGAATTGCTAGTAATTCATTGATACATTTTCTATAATATAATTCCGTCGGGTTTGAAATATATGGCTTTGCAATAAAGATTTTATAATCTCTTTGCATATGTTGTAATACCTTTCTTACGGCTCTTACACCAGCAATAGCCTTACCTTTTTCAAATATAAACTTGTCCTTGCTTGAGCAACGAGCATAACCCTTTGCTTCATAAATCTCTCCTGTGAATTGATTAGTTGCTTCAATTAAAACCTCAACAACCTTGTCATTTACTCTTGATGAATTAACTTCTCTAACTACTACGCTTTTCATATTATTTTCTCCTTTTCCTTTTTAAGCATATTTTTAGTTGTGGTTAAGGGCTTTCGCCCTTAGCCTTATGGTCTTGATATTAGATTAATGTGCTTTCCAAAATCTCTAAAATCTTGTTCAGTTGCTACTCGAATAGTATTATTCTTTTCGCTAATATGGATTTTGTTAGGCTCTCCATATAATTTTTGGTTTTGGTCATAGCCTTTAAGTGCTACAAGTCCGTCATTAGTCTGCATAAAGATAACTACTTTATTGACTACCTTTTCGCCTTTTTTAACGTGTAGAGTTGCTACATATTCAGTGTAAGGCTTGATTTCCTTAATTGTAATACCATTGATAATGTTTGTTTTTTGAGTGTTTTTCATAATTCATTTCCCCTTTCATTTACACCCTTATTATATCATTAACAATTTTACTTGTCAATAGATATTTTTAAGATTTTTTATTTTTTTGTTTTTGTAAGTCTTTCGCTTTCAACTTACAACTCTATTATAGCAAATTAAAAAACAATGTCAATAATTATTTTATATTTTTTTAAAAATTTTTTCTTTCTTTTATATTTCTTTCTTTTCTATGAAACAATATCAAAAGATAAAATAAATATAGTATCCCGACGGAACGCACTAATTTTTCATCATACCCGACGGAACAATTCACACGCACGAATAATTTAATCACCCGACGGAACGGCACAAAACGCAACCCAACCCGACGGAACGGAATGAAATATTTTATCACCCGACGGAACGCCGCCCAAAACTTTCAAAAAATATCACACCCGACGGAAAAACCGCCCAAAAGTTCGTGGCTGCTTGCCGCCGCTTCTCGCCACGTTCCGTCGGGAACGACGGAAATATAAAGGCAGTTTCGCCGCATTCCGTCGGGCAGACTAGTCTAGCCCATAGTCTGCCACTCGTATTAAATCTAACACCTCTTGCCCGTTTCCGTCGGCAATAATCTCACTTGCTCCGCTTGGGTGTACACGCTCGATTTTAATAGTGCAAGTTGTAATTGGATAATATCCTATCAAATGGTTTTTTATCCACGCTATTAATTTTTTAAAAGTTGGTTGTTCAGTTGTGATAATGATACCTAGTTTTACTTCTTCTTTATATTCTACCTTATACATATAAAATCCTTCTTTCTATTGTTTTGTTAGGGCTTGTATTAAAGCCCTAACTTTCTTGTTAATCTATCTAACTTAATCGCATTTTTGTAAACGCTTGATAATATAATTTTACTATCGTTGTTATATTCTACGCTATCGCTATGTATCATATAGCAACCTTTAGGTGTTATGCATACTAAATATTTTGGTGTTTTTGGTTGGTGTGCAGTTGAATAGTTATTTACATATTTAATATCTAAATCGTGAACGCTAATACCATTGAAATATTGATTTTGTTGTTTTGTTGTTAAGTCAATATTTAAGTCGTTTACGCCTTTAGGTGATGGCTTTACAATATCTTTTGTAAATATTGCTTTAATCATACACTCGGCAATGCAACCTAAATTGTATTGACTATCAATTTCATTGCTTAAATGTTTAAGCATTTTAATAACTAGATTAATACTTTCTTTTTTGTTTGGTTTACATACTTGTAAATCGTTGTGTAATTGCTTTAATAATTCTTGTTTATTCATAGTTTTAAAGTCCTCTCATATTGCAAGTGTTTTGCGTGGTATTACTACCACGCTTCTAAGCACTCTAAGCCGTTAACATTTTTAAGGCTTGTTAGTTTTTTTACAATTTTTTTGTTTTTATCACTAGTAAAATCATAGTGATAATTGCAGTTATATGCTTTTCCTAGATATATACCACTATCACATACTATAATAGTGTTTTGATTAGTAGTAAATTGCTTAATACTACTAGCATTATTTATATCTAGTAAATGAGTAGTATAGTTTTGATTAATACTAGTAAAATAATTTAAGTATTGCATTAATACGCTATTAATCAATACACCTCGATTAATAAAGTTTTTTGTAAAGTTGATATAAACATAATCTTTAAAAGTGATTAAATCATTATTAATAGCGTGATTAATTGTATAAATACAATTAATAAATTGCTTTTTTACACGCTTAAATAATGGATTATTTAAGTTGTTTATTAAAGCGTTGTAAATGCTTTCAAGTTGTATGTATTGATATGTGTCTGCAGTAGTATTTTTTTGCTTTAAGTTATAAGTATTGCATATAATAATGCTTTCATTGATTAATTGATTAATTGATTTTTTTGTCATAATAAAGTCCCTCTTTTTTCTATATTTTTGTTTTTCGTGCGATAAAATACAAGTCTGAACGCTTTACGTTTACATACCTTTATAACTTGTAAATCTTATTATTATTAATAACCTCCAAATATTAATAATTAAAATTAGTATGTTTTTAATTTTATCTATTAAGTTTTTTTGTTAGGTATCGCCTAACTTCATTAATAGAATATCATATTTTGTTTTATATGTCAACATAATAATTATATTTTTTTAAAAAAAGTTTTTTAGTATGTTTTTATATGCACACATACACGCACACGCACACACACACACGCACACACGCACGAGGGTATATTTAGGCAGTAGTTAGTGTAGACTAACTCGGGGGGTGTATGTAATTTTTTTTCAAAAAATTAATTTTCGGCAACCAAAGGAGTGGCTATACGATTACGTACAACCCCTCCTAATTTTCAGTTACATTTTTTCTATAACCCGTCCCTTTTTCTCTATATAATTTTGATTTTTCAATCCAACTTCACTATAATAATATTAAGAAAGTTTATGGAGATGATTAATTATGGAATACGAAAGATTACCTTTTCCACAATATTTTATAGACACTTCTAACGATTGCAATAAAACTGGCAAAGCTAGATATAAAATCAAATACGAGCAAGTACAATACGAATACAAAGGCAAAACTATGTGCGCAGATTGGGAGATGCATTACGAACCAGATCGTGACGTAATTCAAATTAACTTTGAAGAAACAGATGGTATGGCTGACTGGTACACTAACCTTATGTTCGTGGAACGTTACTATGACTCATTCATAGATAGCGGCGAAAAAATCACTCTTAGAGTGCACAATGGATGGGCTGCAATGTATAAAGCTATGAAGCATAGAATTAGAAATAAATTGGATTTTCTATTACAATTGCACCCAAGAGCTGAAGTAGAAATCATTGGTTGGTCACTTGGTAGCGGGCAAGCAATGCTTTGTGCGCAAGATATTTATCATAACTTTGGAATAAGAAGTTACTTATATACCTACGGTTCAGTTAATCCATACAAAACAAACATCTTCAATAGAAGAAAGATAAAGAGATATCTAAATAGATGTTGTAAAGAAATATATAATTTCGCTGATAAGTGTGATATTGTTGGATATTTACCACCAAGATTGTTATTTGGCTTTATTAAACCTAAACGTGTAAGTGTCGGAAAATTTGGTATACTTGGTATTTTTAAGTTGTTTAATCCTTGGAAGTATCATACACATTACGATGATCCTTCGTTGTACACCAAAGCGGCGAAAAAGTTGATTGATAGAGAGTAAATTTTTGCTCTCTTTTTATTATTTTTCATTGATTTGAATGGTTATCATATTAACCTGCCGCCGCTATTTATTCCAATTTTTGTATATTAACCGTATTTTTACTATAATATAGATGGGTAAGAAGAAAAAATAAATATGAGGTGAAGTAAATGGCAAAGTTATTTAACAAATGATTAGATGAGTTTGTACAACATGGTGCCGATGCCGATAAAGTAATTGACTGACCTGAAAATGTTGCAGGAGATGGAACTTTACCAATAGAAGTACCTTCAGCAACAGCAATTTCTTTTGTTAAACCTGCATTAACCATTACTCCTGGTAACTATTCCGATTTAGAGCAATATAATCCTATATTTTCATATATAATAACTTTTAACAATACAGATACGATTGAATCTAACTCAACTACTGTTGGTGATATTACTCCATACTTAAATGAAGGTTCAAATACTGTAAGTATAGTTTCAAAAAGTACAATTAAAGTTAGCGAAAATCAAGAGAATATAGCATATAGTTCAGCATTTACTGACACAATTACTCTTACATATGATTATGTAGATTTAGATAATGATTTTACTCGTGTAGGTTCAAATGCTCGTATTAATTTTAGTAATGAGAACACAGAAATGGAGTTTTATAGAGGAAATTGGAGTGGCGGAACAGATTTAGATATGACATACAATTCTTCTATTGCCACTTACAACAAAGTTAAATTCCAAGCAAAAGGTAATGGTGCCGTAGCTCCTTATATAGATTTACTATATTCGACAGATGGAACCACATATTCTACATTAGACACAATACAGTTCGATAACGTATATGAATATCAACCTTACGAATATGATTTACCAGCAGGCACAATTAACTTTAAAATGCAAATGCGCTTAGTTTCTAGTAACTATGATCCGCATATATGTTTAAAGAATTTATTATTTGTAAAATAGAATAACTATATCTATATTTGAAAATGGGTCACCCCCCCCATTATAATATAAATAGGGTAAGAAAAATGAGGTGAACAATTAATGTCAAAGAAATTAAATCAATGGCTAGATGAATTTGTAGAGAATGGTGCCGATGCATCTGATGTAGAAAATTGGCCTGAGAATGCTGGTGGCGGCGATAGTGGAGAAATTGTCGTAGATACTTCTGGTACAGCTTATAAAATTGACCCTGTTGAATTAGCAAGATTAGCTGGTTTTATAGGTAATAGTGAAGGTTCTATAGGAGATGGTTATGCAATAGATGGTAGTGGCTATGAAAATATTCGTTCAATAGTTTATTTATCATATATGTCTAACACTTATAGTTTACAAATTGGATCAAACACAATCTTCTCTATTGATGGAGATCATTTTACTAATTGGTCTGACCATATTACTGAACATGCCACAGAGATTAGTGCTGAAGAGATTAATACGGGAGATGGAGAGATTTTCGTTGGTATAATTAGAGGAAGTAGTCATTCAATCATCCAAAGTTTTGACCTTTCAAAACTATTAATTAAACAAGAACAAGAATCAATCTAAGAATAAACAATTTAGAATAGCAATTTTTGCTATTCTTTTTTTCTTTTGTTATACTAATACTAAAGGAAGTGAATATACTTATGACAATCACATATTGGGTAAGAACTTGCGGCGATAGAGTTCTTCATCCATCATTTAAACAAATAGACTACAAATTACTAATCGATGCAAATCGTCAATTTATTAACATCTTTCCGGCTCAACTACAGCAAGCGGCGTCAGGTCAATCTGATGGTGGTATAGTTTTAATGGAAGATGACATAATTTTATGTAAAAACTTCAAAGAGAGAATTGAAGCAGTAATTAATGAACGACCAGATGAAATAATTAATTTCTTTACATTCCCAATGGATTTATTCCACTCAGGAGAAGTAGAAGGAAAAGATCAAGTTAATTATTTTTGTTACAATCAATGTACCTACATTCCGCTTACTTATATTCCAATCTTTATTCAAGAGATAAACAAAATTCTTGCTGGACCAAGACCAAAACGTTGTACTCCTGAAACAACAATGAAAGCGACAATTCAATTTTTAAATATTCCACATTATCGTTATCGTCCTTGTCTAGTTCAACACATTGATGATAAAAGTTTGATTGGTAATAACGTTCGTTGTGACAGACGATCACCATATTTTATTGATTATATAGATGAATTAAATGAAAGCGGCGAATTTTCATTCAAATACGAAGATTTAGTCGATCATCCAGAACAACATGAAGCAATTTTACGTAAATTATTAGAAAAAATGTATGACCAATTTAAAGATATTGATGTTAAAATTGGACGCTATAATAATTCAGATATTGATTATTTTCTTGACAAGATAATAAAAAAACAGCAAACTTTTAAAGTAAGAATTCCACAAAATAGACTACCAAGACCAGCAGGATTACCTAACGTATTAATTGTTGGCTATGGCGTAGTTGGTCATAATTTAGCAAACGAGATTAGAGTGTTACAACCAGACATTTTCGATAAATTTAAGCCGCAATTTAACACAAAACGAAATATTGTATATGATTTTGCATTTATTTGCGTAGATACTCCATTCAATGAAAAAGGCGATTGTGATTTAAGTGCGGTAAAAGATGCAATTAGAGAAACTAGTGCAAATATTGTTATAATAAAATCAACAATCTTACCTGGAACAACAGAAGAATTAAGAAATGAATTTAAACGTCCAATTATTTTCTCTCCTGAATATTATGGCGGCACACAACATTGCAATAATTTTGATTTTAATTTTACTATTTTAGGTGGAGAAAAATTCTATTGTCGAAAAGTTCAACAATTATTACAAAGAGTATATGATGCAAGACATACATTTCGTATTGTAGATAGTAAAACAGCGGAATTAACTAAATACATGGAAAATAGTTATCTTGCGATGAAAGTTGCATTCTGTACACAATTCTATGAAATCGCGCAGCAACTTGGTGTTGATTATGAAGATTTAAGAGAATTATTTATCTTAGACCCACGTATAAACGAATCTCATACTTTTGTGTACGATGACCACCCTTACTATCAATCTCATTGCTTAGATAAGGATGTACCAGCAATAGCAAATAAAATGAATGCAAAATTACTTAAAGCGATTATTGCTTGGAACTCAATACAAAAAGATAAATATAAAAAATAGTATATTTCTCTCAATTTGAAAATTGGGAGATTTTTATATATAATATTATTAGGGTAAGAAAAAAATTAAACGAGGTGAAACAATGGCAAAACAATTTAATGAATGGCTTGATGAATTTATTGAAAATGGTTTTGATTCAAATAACGTTACTCATTGACCTGAAGAAGGTAGTAAACCTGTTGTAGTTGAAGAATTACCAGAAGACCCTGTGTTTGGTAAAGTTTATGCTATGGAAGATGGTGGTGAAACTACTTATTACACTACTGATGTTAATGGTAATTGGATTAATTTAACTGAAGGAGCTCAAACTGGTGGAATTGTTGATGTTGAATATCTAAGTGAAGCTACAGAACCAAATGTAACTTACAATGTTACTGTTGGTGATGCAGAATATGGTCCTGGACTTTATTATTCAATAATGGATGACAATACTGGTAGTGGTTATTTATTATTTATCTCTCTTGATGGAATTACTTACAATTATAATAATGATAATGATGCACATATAGTCTTATCTCCAGATTATGATTATATAGGAGGTGAGGCAATTTTCCGTTGCTATGAAGGAGATACAGCTTTTATAAATATTGATGGCTCTGGTAATTTAAGCTCAGATCGATATTTTCCATACAATTATACAGAATCAAGTGGTGTAACCGATATACTAGATGCAATTTATCCATATTCTGCTCAAAAAAGTGGCGGTGTGTTCTTCATAAACAATGAAGGAAATTTCGATACTACATCTAATTATGATACACTAATAATTCCAACTCCAGAAGGAAGTTCTTATGAATCAGCTCCTATATATAGTAGTGAAGAAATAATTGTTTATGATAATGGAGAGGGCATTCAACATTCTTCTGGTTATAATGAAATTTATTGGAAATATCATTCTTCTAATGGAACCTATACATTTAATGGTTTACAAGATGAAAGTGCTATTTCAGAAATGTTAACAGATGCATTTGGATCTAATGGTATGCTTACTAGTGGTATGATATATTATCCACAAGGAAATCTAGGTAATCAAGAATATCATAGGAGTTCAAAAGCTTTTGAAGCTTTAATTGCACCACAAGCATATTTAGACGGAAATGATACTTGAGTTTCTGATGGTTGTAACTGAAATTCATACAGTATGGAACCAGGAAAAACTTATCAAATAGTAGAAAGTTCTGGTGATTATGTTTTACACGAAGGCGCACCAGATTACTTTGAAACAGAAAATGAAGCTTTACAAGCGTTAGAAAATAGTATCCAACATGAAGTAAGTTCTGGTGATGTATTCCACTCAATTTATTATCCATATTTAAGTTCTGGCACCAGACACTATGACAAAACATATAACAGACCTTACGGATATTGATTACGTGGAAATCTTAATGAATACTCTCAAGCTGATGGGCAAGAAGTTTATGGTTATAATCCTCAACGACTTTGGAATGAATATGATCATCAACAAACTTTGGGTGAAGATGATATTTGTAATTTCTTAAATGTTGCAAAAGCTGGTCTAGATAATAACTATGGCTATCATGATGAATATGCTGGTGACTTCTGGTCTAATGCAGATATGATTTATTATCCTAATCGTGATGGAGGTGTAGACGGTTATGACTGTATCTCTTGAACTGAAAATAATGGTACTATTATATTGCTTGGACATGATAATCAATGAAGTGGATATTATCCAAGAACGGCAACCATGGACAATAATCATTTATATTATCAATATATTATTGCAGCAGGAAGTGCAAATGTAAATGAAATTGGTTCAGTGGCTTTACCAGTCGATTCAACTCCTGTTCAAGTTACAATCAATGGTGTAAGTTATACAATAACTAAAAATTAATAAAACGAGTGAGATTTAATATCTCACTTTTGTTTTTAATATTATTTTTTATTATAATATTAATATGAAAGGATATGATAATATGAATTATAAATGTGATGTAAAAATTTACGGAATAGATGAACGCAAAGAAAACATCTTGCATAATAAAGAAATTTTAAATTTATCAGACAATGACATTCAAATAGTAGAACGATGCTGAGAAAACAGATGACCATACAAAATGGCAAAGAAAGCTTTTTTACAAGAACCTTCCGATCCATCAATTACTCACCGCTTAGTTTTACAAGATGATGTAGAATTATGTCCAAATTTTTATGAATACTTAAATAAAATTGTTAATGCAAGACCAGACGATATTGTTATGTTAACTGCATTAGATTTTAGAATACAGAATGAATATGCAGATAATTTAAAATCTCCATACGTTGAAGTTGGTACATTTGTATCTGGTTGCGCGGTTATAGTCCCATTAAAATATACAAAAGATATGTTTGAATGGTTTGAGAAAAATTATCCACAAATAAAAATAGGTAATCCGCACGAGGATATAGGATTTTTGTTTTATGCAAAAAGTCACAATCTTAAATGTATCACGACGATTCCTTCTATTGTACAACATTTAGGAGACCAATCTAGTTTATGTAATTATCAGCATATAATGAAAACTTATTATTTTAGTGATTGGAACAAAGCTAATTGGGAAGATAGTACATTAAATAAAGCATATCGTAACAACAAAGAATTCCAAGAGTATATACAAGAAGAAAAGAATATTTCTGAATCAGATAATATTCATTATTATGTGCGTACTACAGGTGATAGATATTTTGATTATCGTCCATTAAAATATATTTATTTATATGATTATGAGCACAAACCACTTCAAGCTTTTATTAAACAATTAGAGGATATTAATAAATATAATTCAGTTTTAATGGAAGACGATTTAATATTATGCAAAAGTTTTCAAAAGGAAATTGAAAAAGTAATCGCAAAATACCCAAATTGTGTTATTAATTTCTTTGAAGATCCCTATATATTTGAAACACCTTTAATGCGTTCTATGCCTTTTGAATGGAACCAATGTACTTATTATCCTAAAGGAGTGGCAGGAAAGATTGCGGCGACAATGAAGCAAATTCTACCAAATTTCCCTAAAAACCAACAACTATACAGTAAAGTAGAGAATATGGCGCTTCAGATATTAAAAATTCCTCATGTAGTATGGAAACCTCATTTAGTACAACATTGCGATTTTGATACAATTTTAAGTCATGATAATGTACCTAATTGAAATAAATTAAGTCATACAACTATTTTCTTTAAAGATTACTTAGATGAATTAGGGATTAATTATATGAATTGTTACACTGATGAGAATTTAAAAAAGTTAGTAGAATTACATAAAAAACGTATGACAGAAGAAAGAGAAAAATATAATAAAAAAATGGAAGAGATAAAACAAAAAGACTAGGTTAATCCTAGTCTTTATTTATTTCCACCCTTACTATTTAATCCAAATTCATCACTCTTAAAACTATCAATCCAGAATTTTTCTCTTTCATTTAATTCACTACTATCGCATCACTCAATTACTTTCCATTTAAACATCAGTGGCTTAAACTTATACAATTTTTCTCCACCACTAGCCTCAATTCCAAGCATTTTCTTAATATGTGTAGTTCATCTATCATAAATATTAATCGCCTGACCGATATAAACAATAGAGCCATTATCATTAATACGTTTTAATTCAAGTTCTCTTAAAACTTCATTCTCATATTTACTTTTTACTTCAAGCATATAAATACCACTGCGGCTAAACTCCTTAATAAAACTCTTTTTATAAGGTAAATAACATAAATTCCACTCTATTTTTCTAAGCTCGGACTTAAATTGCGGCGCCACATCAATACAATCATCAAGCAATTTTAATACAACTTCAAAGTTATTTTTGGAAAAATATTCTTCATAATCAATATATGGTAATTCATCACCAAAACCGCATTTTTCAAAGCTATCAACTGCACTTCACGCCGCTTGTTTTTGTTGCAATAGTACTTCTAAATTTTCAATATCTGACTTAACTTGCAATTCTTTATGTTGAAGTTGTTCTTTATTTAATTTAAGTTCTTCAACTTCTTTCTTAGTAGTATCACAAGCAGAAGCAAGAGTTTGTAATTCCAACATTTTATCTTGTATAGCCTTATCAATAACCGCCATTTCTTTTTGATGTTGTTCTTTTCACTCTTGACTAATATCAAACTTTTCTACACGTGATTGTAGTTCCGCCTTTTCTAATGAAAGCTGTATTGTCTTATCAAAATGCGCCTTACTAATTTCTTCTTCAGATTTTAAAAGAGAAGACAATTCTCTAATGCGGCCACTATCTCGTTTATTCTCTTGTTTCAATTCTTTATTTTCTTTTATTGTAAAAATTCAATTAATTATTAAAAATAGTACTAATCCGCATATTGCAATTAAGCACGTTAAAAGTATTATTTCAGCAGTAGTCACAAATATCACTCCTAATCTATATAAACATACTTATTCATTTATCTTTATTCCCTACATTATTATTATAGTCTTTGTCAATAGTCTTGTCAATAATTTTTCCTCTTTTGAATATTCACTTTTTCATAGGTTTAAAATTTATACTTAATTCATTAAGCAAATAATCTCCCTTATAATATTATCATAAAACTTTTTCAAGAGATTGTCAAATAATTTTTCTATTTTTGATATTTTATTTTTACTCGACTATACTATTTTTAAGAAGGAAGTGATATAATGGAAATATCAAAAGCAGAAATTTTTAGTTTTCCCACAAAAATATGTCCTTCTTGTGGTAAAAAAACAAAGGTAATGTATTCAAATAATCCGTTAAGCGGCAATACTATTTGTTTCTCTTGTATTAATGTACAATTAAAATATGACAATATTCAACACGCGGATTTCTTCTGCAGAACATATAATTTACCTTTCGACCCAAATAAATGGATTGAGATAAGTAAAGAATATAAAGAAGAAACCTTCGCAATTTATGCTGAATATATGTTTACTAAGTACGATGAAGAAAAGAATAATCTATATTACAAATCTACTACTGCGGATTTATGAGCATTAACAAACAAAGAATGGGAAAAGAACCGCTCATTATATGACATTTTGAAACGTATTGAACCTATTAAGCAATCTTATATAGAGAGAGGTCACTTAAGATGGGGTCCTCAATATTCTTTTGAAGAATTATATCGTCTTGATGATATTTACACTAAAACTTTAAAAGCCAATGCCGTAATTAACCCAATTCAAAAGGCGGCGATCCGTTCGCTTTGTAAAGTGCAAATTGAAATGGACAAAGCAATTGAAGCTGAAGACGCAAAAGCAATTAAAGACTTTGGTAATACTTGGGCAACTCTTGCAAAGCAAGCGGACCTAGAAGATATGATTGCGAATACAAAAACAGATGATATTACTACTCTATCAGAATTATATCAATACATTGAAGATAAGGGTTATAAATTAAGATTCTATGATAATTATGATAGAGATGAAATTGATGTTGCTATCAAAGATATACAAGCGACTAACCGTCGTACAATACTTGAAGCTACAGGTTTAACTTCACAACTTCAAGAA
>Ga0247610_10004426_pt1 | contig 15034 bp, 14 predicted proteins | sample 174DNAGHGhighgp2_FD_193483 | JGI IMG/M metagenome (GOLD analysis project Ga0247610, IMG submission 193483) | Sheep rumen microbial communities from Palmerston North, Manawatu-Wanganui, New Zealand - 1742 DNA GHGhigh gp2 | ecosystem: Host-associated > Mammals > Digestive system > Stomach > Rumen... | reverse complement strand
ACCATTCCCCTTGCGAGTAGCACTTGGCTGTGCAGATGACAGATTTAATGGGTAGTCCCTAGGAGAGTCGAACTCCTCTTTAGAGAATGAAAATCTCTCGTCCTAACCGATAGACGAAGGGACCATTGTCATTTTTTAGCGGGTGCAAAGGTACGTTAAATTTTCCATCTGACAAAATTTTCTTGAGGAAAAATGCTGTTTTTCGGCGATTTTTGTGTAATTTCGCCGTTGTGTTAGTGAAAACGGAAGCCATAGTGCTACATACTTTGAAGTACGGTGAATCGAAAATCATCGTCGATATGTTCACTCGCGAGGCGGGTCGACTGGCTTTTATCGTGCCTGTTCCAAAGACCTCCAAGTCACGTCTGAAGAAGCAGTATTTCCAACCAATGACCTTGTTGGAAGTGGAGTGCGATGTGCGCCAGCGGGTTCAGTTGCAGAAATTGAAGGATGCCCGTCTGTTGTCGGCCTATATCACCATTCCCTTTTCCCCTGAGAAACTGGCTTTATCGCTATTTACGGCGGAGTTCTTGTATCATGCCCTTCGCTCTGAGCAACAGGATATCCCGTTGTTCTCCTATATCTGCAATTCCATGCAGTGGCTCGATATGTCGACTACGGGTTTTGCTAATTTCCACCTCACTTTCTTGATGCACATGAGTCGTTTTCTGGGCTTCTATCCGAATTTGGAGGTGAGAGAAGAGAGGGGAGAGGTGAGAGATGTGTCTCAGGGCGATTTATTCTTCGATTTGCGTGAGGGGCATTTTTGTTTGACGGCTCCTACACATAGCGACTTCCTACAACCAGGTGAAGCGCGTCTTATTCACTTGATGATGCGTATGGATTTCCCTACAATGCACCTCTATCGGTTAAGTCGCATAGACCGCAATCGCATCACGGAAGTGCTCTTGCACTACTATCGTCTGCATATCCCCCAGTTTCCGGAGTTGAAGAGCCTTCCTGTCTTACAGGAGTTGTGGGCAGAGTGATGATTATAAGCTAATTTAACTACCTTAATTTATAAATGTTATGCCACGCAAAACTGATGGAATAGAAATTGAGATTCATCCTGGTCCTAAGAAGGGCGAGGATGGGAAACCGTTGCTTTACGTTCGTCCGGCGAAAGGTCATAAAAAGACTTTCAAGGAATTGGAAGAGTTCTGTACCAAGTATCGCGGGTTGCGGACTGGCGAGATAGGACAGGTGTTCGATGTGTTGATGGAGATAGCAAGCAATTGGCTGTCAGAGGGTTATCGTGTGGAAACGCCTCTCGGATCGTTTGCTCCTAAGCTGAAGTTGTTGGGTGATCATACGGACCCACAGACTATTACGGGGCGCGACATAGCCTATACGGGCATTGACTTCATTCCCAACAAAGACTTCTTCAAGAAGGCCAGTCGTAATCGCGAGGGCTATCGGAAGAGTCAGGGAGTTGTGGGCAATAGTCAGATGTACAATCAGCAGGCAATGGATGCCGCTTTGGAGCGCTGTATGACTTTGGGCTATGCCACCATTCCTGAGTTTATGATATATAGTGGACTGAAGCGCGACTCAGCCAAGAGCTATCTCGACAGCCTTTGCGAAGGAGACCATCCACGTTTATGGAGGGTGAAGGAGAGCAGGCGTTTCCTCTACTTCCCTAAGAAAAAAGGGTAGAAGGTAGAAAAAACGGGAATGACCCTTAGGTCGCAAATATTCGGCCTCTCGCTCCAAGATATATGGGCGGGAGGCCGAATATGTTGGGGCTTGTGCCCCATTCAGGTTTCCTCACTTGCTTTTTCCTGCTACATCCCCTGCTTTTCCTTGCTATATCGGGGGATTGTACCAGTTACCTCTTATAGCAAAGCCGGCAACTCATAGAGGTGGGTACTGTTGGAACCCTTGATGAGGATGTAGCGCCCTTGTGGTTGTTCTTGGGCGATGGCGGCTTTCACCTCGTCGACATTGGCGAAGGTGCGGAAAGAACTATTGGCTTTCTGGAACTCCTCACCCACGAGCCATACCTCGTCGAAACGGGCTTCCTCCAACAGCTTGATAATCTTCTGGTGCTCCTCGTCAGACACATCGCCCAGCTCGCCCATCTTGCCCAGGATAGCCATCTTGGGCGACACCTCCATCAGTCGGAAGTTGTCGAGGGCGGCTTTCATCGACGTGGGATTGGCATTGTAGGCATCCACGATGAGGTGGTTCTTCTCCGTCTCCGTCAGTTGCGAACGGTTATTGGTGGGTACATAGTTTTCCAGAGCGTGATTGATTTGCTCGAAGGGGATATTGTTCACGTAGCCTACGGTGATGGCTGCCAGCATATTGTCCAGGTTGTAGGCGCCAATCAGATGGGTCTGCACCTCCATCCACTCCGAAGTAAAGCCAGTCTCGGCGTCTTGCTCGCGCCAGCGGAACTTCAAGAAAGGGGCGCAAGAAACCACCTCGCCACGAATCAGGATGTCCTGGTTGTCGCTCTGTCCGTAGAAATACAAGTCGGGCTGCTGGCCTCTCTCCTGAATCATCTGCATCAGGTGCTCGTTGTCACGATTGATGAAGATGGGACAGTCGTGGCTGACGAGGAAGTCGTAGAGTTCACCCTTCGTCTTGCAAACACCCTCGAACGAGCCGAAACCTTGCAGATGAGCGCGCCCCACGTTGGTAATGAGTCCACAGTTTGGTTCGGCAGTCTCCACCAGCGTCTTGATGTCGCCAGGGTGCGAGGCACCCATTTCCACTACGGCGATATCGTGCTCGTCAGTCAGTCTGAACAGGGTCTTGGGCACACCCACATCGTTGTTGAAGTTGCCCTCCGTAGCCATCACGTTGTAGCATTCGGAGAGTACGGCACGAATCAACTCCTTCGTGGTTGTCTTGCCATTGGTGCCGGTGATGCCGACGACGGGGATGTTGAACTGACGACGGTGCTCACGAGCCAGGTCCTTGAAGGTTTGCAGGCAATCGTCCACCTTTAAGAGGTGAGAGGATGGCTCATCAATATCTTCGTCCACTATCGCATAGCTGCAACCCTTCTCCAATGCCTGAAGAGCATACTTATTGCCATCAAACGATTCGCCTCTCAGTGCCAGGAAGATGCTGCCCTCAGGACAGTTGCGCGAATCAGTCGTGATACACGGATGCTGTTGATACAGCTTGTATAATTCTTTGATATCCATTGAAAATATAATTTTGTGCAAAGGTATAAAATATTCTTCACTCTTCGCTATTCACTCTTCACTTTTTTTTGTATCTTTGCAGCAGTTATGGAATATACACTGAATTGCAACGGACATTTGCTTGATCTGAGCGAGCCACAGGTGATGGGAATTCTCAATGCCACACCCGACTCGTTCTATGCTGCCAGTCGCAAGCAGACAGAAGAGTCTATTGCAGGGCGCACACATCAGATACTGAACGAAGGCGCTGCTATCATCGACGTAGGTGGCTGCTCTACGCGTCCGGACAGTGAATCCGTCGGCGAGGAAGAAGAGATGGCGCGTCTGCGCTTCGCATTGCCTATCGTACGCCGTGAAGCCCCTCACGCTGTTGTCAGTGTCGACACCTTCCGTCCCAATGTTGCCCGGATGGTTGTTGAGGAATATGGTGTCGACCTCATCAACGACGTCGGAGTGTCTGACGAGAGCCAACATGCCATGTTTCGTATGGTGAGCAACTTACGCGTACCTTATATATATACGTCACGCAAAAGCACGATGAAAGAGGTGATGCTTGATTGTGCCGAAGCGGTTGACACACTTCGTTCCATGGGACAGAAGGATATTATCCTTGACCCCGGTTTCGGCTTTGGCAAGACGGTAGCGGAAAACTACCAGATAATGGGCGAACTGGAACGTATGCAGGCATTGCGACTGCCTGTTCTGGTGGGCATTTCGCGCAAGTCTATGATATGGAAACAGTTGTGCTGTACACCTGATGAGGCTTTGAACGGGACGACGGTGCTCAACACCATTTCGCTCCAAAAGGGTGCTTCGATACTCCGTGTCCACGATGTCCGTGAGGCAATGGAATGCGTGAAACTGGTAGCCCAACTCAACAAGTTAAAATAGTAAATAGTCAAATAGTAAATACCAAAGATGTTTTTTGAATTCGGAATAAAGGATATTATAGACATCGTCCTGGTGGCACTGATGTTGTTCTATGCCTACCGGCTAATGAAGGAGTCCCGTTCGCTGAATGTCTTTATGGGCATCCTGTTATTCGTCGTGTTGTGGCTGATAGTATCGCAGGTGTTGGAGATGAAGCTGTTGGGAAGCATTATGGACAAGGTGCTTTCCGTGGGAGTCATCGGCGTCGTTATCCTGTTTCAGGAGGACATCCGGAAGTTCCTTTATAATGTCGGCGCTCATCAGAGTATGAGAGGACTTCGCCGCTTGTTCTCCATCGGCGAGAAGAAGGGTGATAAGGAACAGCTAAAGCGGGTCATCATGCCTATCGTGATGGCATGTATGGCTATGAGTAAGAAGCGAGTAGGTGCCCTCATTGTCATCCAACGAGCAACCCCCCTTGACGATATCGTGGCAACGGGTGAGATTATCGATGCCCGTGTTAACCAGCAGTTGATTGAGAACATCTTCTTCAAGAACTCCCCCTTGCACGATGGTGCCATGATTGTCTCACATCAGCGTCTGAGAGCCGCCGGGTGTATCTTGCCCGTATCCCACGACTTGAATATCCCCAAGGAGTTAGGCTTGCGACACCGAGCAGCATTGGGTATCACCCATGAGAGCGATTGTGTAGCCATTGTCGTCTCTGAAGAGACTGGCGGCATCTCCGTAGCCATCCGCAGCAGTTTCCAACTTCGCCTGTCGGCAGAGAAATTGGAGAGCATCCTGACACAGGAACTGGCTTGAAAAAGTGAAAAATAATTAAGGCGATAGCAAATTCTTAACGCATCGTTCTTCACTCTTCATTAAAATTACTACCTTTGCACACATTGTATATTTAAATCTAATTTAATAAGTAAAACAAACTATGGATTTATTAAGTCAAATCGTAGCGCGTGCTAAGGCTAACAAGCAGCGCATCGTGCTCCCGGAAGCAGAAGAGGAGCGCACACTGACAGCAGCTGATCGTGTATTGGCTGACGACATTGCTGACATCATTCTGATTGGTAACCCCGCTAAGGTTAACGCTCTGGCTAAGGAGAAAGGACTTACCCATATCGGTAAGGCTACACTTATTGACCCCGAGAACTACGAGCGTAGCGAGGAACTGGCAGAAAAACTGGCCGAGCTCCGCAAGTCAAAGGGTATGACCATCGAGGAAGCCCGCAAGTTGATGAAGAACCCCCTCTACCTAGGCTGTATGATTATCAAGACAGAAGGTGCTGACGGACAGATTAGTGGTGCCCTGTCGACGACTGGTGACACGCTTCGTCCTGCCCTCCAGATTATCAAGTGTGCTCCCGGCATTACCTGTGTCAGTGGTGGTATGCTGCTCATCTCTAAGGAGAAACAATATGGCGAGGATGGTGTTCTCGTAGTAGGTGACGTTGCCGTAACTCCGATGCCCGATGCTGCACAGCTCTCGCAGATTGCCGTCTGCACTGCTCAGACCGCTAAGTCGGTAGCAGGCTTTGCTGATCCCCGCGTGGCTATGCTGAGCTTCTCAACCAAGGGCTCTGCCAAGCACGAGGTTGTCGACAAGGTGGTTGAGGCTACCAAGCTGGCTAAGGAGCTCGACCCGTCGTTGAAAATTGACGGTGAGTTGCAGGCTGATGCTGCCCTTGTTCCTTCAGTAGGTGCCAAGAAGGCTCCTGGCTCTGACATCGCCGGTAAAGCTAATGTCCTCGTATTCCCCAACTTGGAGGTTGGTAATATTGGCTATAAGCTCGTTCAGCGTCTGGGTGATGCCGTAGCTATCGGTCCTATCTTGCAGGGTATTGCTCGTCCTGTCAACGACCTCTCTCGTGGTTGCTCCGTAGAGGATATTTACTACATGGTGGCTATCACGGCTTGTCAGGCTATGGACGCAAAAAAATAGACCCACCCCCATCCCCTCCCTTTATGGAGGGGAGGAGATAGCAGAATAAACGTATTAATAATTATTTTAAAATGCCCCTATAACTCCCTTGGGTAATTACTCCTCCCCATATAGGGGGAGGCTGGGAGGGGGTCTGTCGTTATGAAGATATTAGTATTGAACTGTGGTTCGTCCTCTATCAAGTACGCTTTGTACAATATGGACGACAAGAGCGTGATGACCAGTGGTGGTGCCGAGCGTGTAGGCTTGGACGGTGCTTTCGTAAAGGTGAAGCTGGCTAATGGTGAGAAGAAGCAGATTATGCATGACATCCCTGAGCATACCGAGGGTGTGAAGTTCATCTTCTCGCTGCTGACCGATCCCGAGATTGGTGTTATCAAGTCGCTCAATGAGATTGATGCCGTAGGTCACCGTATGGTGCATGGTGGTGAGAAGTTCAATCAGTCAGTAGTCCTGACCGATGAGGTGCTGAAAGCTTTTGAGGAGTGCTCTGACCTTGCCCCCCTGCACAACCCTGCTAACCTGAAAGGTGTAAACGCCGTGAAGGAACTGATGCCTGGTCTTCCCCAGGTTGGTGTGTTTGATACCGCTTTCCATCAGACAATGCCTGCAAAGGCTTATATGTATGCCATTCCTTACGAGTTGTACGAGAAGTACGGCGTGCGTCGTTACGGCTTCCACGGAACCAGTCACCGCTATGTCAGTGCTCGTGCTTTGGAATTCCTGGGCATGAAGGCTGAGGGCACCAAGATGATTACCTGTCACATTGGAAACGGTGGCTCTGTGGCTGCTGTCCTTGATGGCAAGTGTGTTGACACCTCAATGGGTCTCACCCCACTGGAAGGTCTCGTTATGGGTACTCGTTCGGGCGATATCGACGGTGGTGCCGTTACGTTCCTCGAGAAGAAACTCGGCCTCGATGCCGATGGTATGTCTAACCTCCTGAACAAGAAGAGTGGTGTTGCCGGTATTACTGGTGGTTCTTCTGATATGCGTGATGTAGAAAGTGCTGCCAAGGCAGGTGAGCCTCGTGCCAAGCTGGCTCAGGATATGTATTTCTATCGCATTAAGAAGTATATCGGTGCCTATGCAGCCGCTATGGGTGGTGTCGACGTGATTGTGTTCACCGCAGGTGTCGGTGAGAACCAGATTAGCATGCGCTCAGAAGTCTGCAAGGGTCTGGAGTTCTTGGGTGTTAAGTTCGACGAGCAGAAGAACAACATCCGTGGTGAGGAAGCCATCATCTCTGCCGACGATTCTAAGGTAAAGGTTGTTGTCATCCCCACCGACGAAGAACTGATGATTGCTACCGATACGATGAATCTGTTGTAATCAGATACGCCTTATCATAAAATTGGTCTGTACCGACTCTCGGCACAGACCATTTTTTATCTATTCCTGTAGCGCAAAAATTCTATTGCATCGTTTCTGTTATTTCCTCCTCCGTTGACAGGTTAAAATCGCCTGGTATGGTGCTCTTTAATGCAGCTGCTGCAAGCGAGTAGTTTAGTTGTTTCTGCAGATCATCATGGAAAAGGCTGATGGCATGCAACCATCCGCCCACAAAGGCATCCCCAACACCTACAGGGTCTACGACATTAGGGATGTCAGCGATGGGAGCCTGAAGTAGTTGGTTATCTGACCAAAGCAGGGCAGTGAGCGTATGATGCTTCGATGATATCTCGTTGCGCATACCCATCATCCAGTGTTTGATACGAGGATACGTGGCATGAAGCTCGTCAAACCATTCACCATACTCCTTCATCTGCATCTGGAAGGTTGAATCCAATGCCGTGAAGGGGGGCTGTGGATGTTGTGACAACCAGTCGAACTCTACGGCATCACCAAACATCATATCACATCGTGACAGCATCTTGCTCAACGTCTTGCGAGGTTCGGCACCATTATATTTCCATAGGTTCTTGCGATAGTTGATGTCAAAACAGATGGTGACACCCAACTCGTTGGCGATGTCCAATGCTTCGAAAGTAGCTTCTGCAGCCTTGGGAGATATCGCAGCCGTAATGCCTGACACATGGAAGTAGGCACAGTCTTTCAGTATCTCGCGCCAGGGAATCATGCCAGGCTGTAAGTCGTAATAGGCCGAACCGTCGCGGTCGTATATAACCTTGGCAGCTCGCATACCGGCAGCAGGTTCAAAGTAATAGGTGCCAATGCGTTTTCCTCCATACAGTATCTGACTGGTGTCCACTCCATACTGAGCCAGACTCATGGCTCCTGCATGCCCTACTGGTGTGTCTGGCAGTCGGGTGATGTATGTAACGTCTTCCCCTTGATTAGCCAGCGACACAGCAACATTTGCCTCACTGCCACCATATTTGCTGGTAAACAGGTCACCCTGAGTGAGTCGTAGTTGTCCTGGTTTCGAGAACCTCAGTAACAGTTCGCCAAATGTAACAATCTTCTTCCTCATAGTCTTTAACCTTTAACCCTCTTCATGGCTGACTCTCTCCCTCAACGTACTCCTCGAGGAACATGTGCTCTCCGTCATAGACGGCATAGGTGAACTGGCTAATCCAGTCGCCCAGTATCATCATGCGTGTGAATCGTCCCAGCTTGATGTCAAGTTCAATATGGCGGTGTCCGAAGATGAAGTAGTTGATGTTCGGGTGACTCTTCAAGTAGTCTTTGGCGTAGAGCACGAGATGCTCCTTGTCCTCACCCATGTAGTTTGGTTCGTCAGTTTGTTTGTGCTTGATATAGCTGTGTTTCGCCCATGTCAGTCCGAAACTTATCCCCCATCGCGGATGGATATTCGAGAAAGCCCATTGACAGAAACGGTTATGGAAAATGGCGCGTATCAGTTTGAACGATTTGTTGGGATCGCCCATCCCGTCGCCATGTGCCAGGAAGAACTCTTGTCCGTAGATTTCCGTTGTTTCTGGCTTCTTATGCAGGATGATGCCACACTCCTTTTCCAGATACTCGTATGCCCATATGTCGTGATTGCCTGTGAAGTAATGCACCTCCACTCCCATATCCGTCAGTTCCGACAACTTGCCCAAGAATCGTGTGTAGCCCTTCGGCACCACATACTTATATTCGTACCAGAAGTCGAACATGTCCCCCAACAAATAGATAGCAGCAGCCTTCTCCTTGATGGAGTCCAGAAATCTTACCAGTCGTCTCTCCTGCATTCTTTGATGCGGAATAGCCAACGACCCCAAGTGCGCATCGGATAAGAAATAGACGTTTTTCATTTTTCCCTTCTTCAATTCTTCAATCCTTCAATCCTTCAATTTTCCTTTAGTCCAGTCCTAGTTCAACTTTTGCTTCCTCTGACATCATCGACTGATCCCAAGCTGGTTCAAAGACCAGGTTGACGTTTGCTGTCGTAATGCCGTCTACCGACTCTACCTTTGTACGGACGTCCTCCAGGATGAAGTCTGCTGCCGGACAGTTAGGTGCCGTGAACGTCATGTCCATATCCACGCTACCATCTTCTTGCACGTCTATCTTATAAATCATGCCCAGGTCGTAGATGTTCACTGGTATCTCTGGGTCGTAGACAGTTTTCAGCACGTCTACGATGCGTTCTTCTAATTGGGTCTTTTCTTCTTGCGTCATGTCAAATAGGTCCTTAATATCATTAAGAGTTCTTTCTTATTGATGGCAAAATTACGAAAAAATGGGCGAAGAACAAAAGAAACCCGTTTCTTTTTTATGTCAAATAATAGAAACTCGTGTTTCTCACGCATAGAACACTCTATAGATGGTGGCGTGCGGGTCGCTGTCATTCTGTGATAAAATTATAAAAAAAAGAAAAAATAAACGCCATTATTCGTTTTATTATATAATAATGTGTAACTTTGTGCCCGATTTTGCGCAAAGTCGCACATTTTTTATTTTTAGATGTTTTAATTTCAAGATGAACGTAATTACGAAAAGTATTCAATTGCCTGATGGAAGAACCATCACAATTGAGACCGGGAAAGTGGCAAAGCAGGCCGATGGCAGTGTGATGCTTCGCATGAACAACACTGTACTGCTGGCTACTGTTTGTGCCGCAAAAGATGCAGTTCCCGGAACAGATTTCATGCCTCTGCAGGTAGACTACAGAGAGCAGTACGCCGCCGCAGGACGTTTCCCCGGTGGCTTCACCAAGCGCGAGGGTAAAGCCTCGGACAACGAAATCCTGACTAGTCGTCTGGTAGACCGTGTGCTCCGTCCGCTGTTCCCCTCCAACTATCACGCAGAAGTTTATGTCAACGTAATGCTGTTCAGCGCCGATGGTGTTGACCAGCCTGATGCTTTGGCAGGTTTTGCAGCATCCGCAGCGCTGGCATGTTCAGATATTCCTTTCGAGTGCCCCATCTCTGAGGTGCGTGTAGCCCGTATCAATGGCGAGTATGTCATTGATCCTACTTTCGAGCAGATGAAGGAAGCCGATATGGATATCATGGTAGGTGCCTCAGCAGAGAACATCATGATGGTAGAGGGTGAGATGAAGGAGGTATCAGAGCAGGATCTGCTCGGTGCCTTGAAGGCTGCTATGGCTGCCATCAAGCCTATGTGTGAGCTGCAGGCTGAACTGAGCAAGGAGCTTGGTAAGGATGTTAAGCGTGAGTACGATCACGAGGTGAACGATGAGGAACTGCGTGAGCGTATGAACAAAGAACTGTATCAGCCCGCTTACGATGTAACTAAGCAGGCTCTCGAGAAGCACGCTCGTGCCGAGGCCTTCGAGAAGATTCTCGCTGACTTCAAAGAGAAGTATGCCGCTGAGCATGCCGACATGACCGAGGACGAGCTGGAAGAGAAATATGCCATGATGGACCGCTACTACCACGACGTTGAGCGCGACGCCATGCGCCGTTGCATCCTTGACGAGGGTATCCGCCTCGATGGTCGTAAGACCGACGAGATTCGTCCTATCTGGTGCGAGGTTTCTCCGCTGCCCATGCCTCACGGAAGTTCTATCTTTACCCGTGGCGAGACCCAGTCACTGACAACGGTAACTTTGGGTACAAAACTCGATGAGAAACTGGTTGATGACGTGTTGGATAAGAGTTATCAGCGCTTCCTGCTGCACTATAACTTCCCCCCGTTCTGTACGGGTGAGGCAAAGGCTCAGCGTGGTGTAGGCCGTCGTGAGATTGGTCACGGACACTTGGCATGGCGCGCTTTGAAGGATATGATTCCTGCCGACTTCCCCTATACCGTACGTGTCGTATCGCAGATCTTGGAGTCTAACGGTTCTTCGTCAATGGCTACCGTCTGCGCAGGTACACTGGCCTTGATGGATGCAGGTGTCCCCATGAAGAAGCCTGTAAGTGGTATTGCTATGGGACTTATCAAGAATCCCGGTGAGGACAAGTATGCCGTACTGAGCGATATCCTCGGCGATGAGGACCACTTGGGCGATATGGACTTCAAGACCACCGGTACGAAGGATGGTCTGACAGCTACCCAGATGGATATCAAGTGCGACGGTCTGTCGTTCGATATTCTGGAGAAGGCTTTGATGCAGGCAAAGGCTGGTCGTGAGCATATCCTGAAGTGCATCACCGATACCATCGCTGAGCCTCGTGCTGAACTGAAGCCCCACGTACCCCGTATTGAGGCCTTCGAGATTCCGAAGGAGTTCATTGGTGCCGTTATTGGCCCGGGCGGAAAGATTATCCAGCAGATGCAGGAGGAAACAGGTGCTACTATTACCATTGACGAGGAAGACGGCGTAGGCAAGATTCAGGTTAGTGGTCCTAACAAAGAGGCTATTGATGCCGCAATTGCCAAGATTCGCGCTATCGTAGCCATCCCTGAGGTCGGTGAAGTCTATGAGGGTACTGTTCGCAGCATTATGCCTTATGGTTGTTTCGTAGAGTTCATGCCAGGCAAGGATGGTCTGCTGCATATTTCAGAGATTGACTGGAAGCGTTTGGAGACTGTCGAAGAGGCTGGTATCAAGGAGGGTGACAAGATTACCGTCAAGTTGCTCGAAATTGATCCGAAGACAGGTAAGTTCAAGCTTTCACACCGTGCGCTTTTAGAGAAGCCTGAGGGCTATGTGGAGCGTCCTGCCCGTCGTGAGCGTGGTGAGCGCCCTGAGCGTGGTGAACGTCGCCCTCGTCCAGAGCGTGGTGAGCGTCGTCCTCGTCCAGAACGTGGTGAGCGTCGTGAGCGTAACGAGGAGTTCCATGAGGGTGAGAACAACGAGCCCAAGGACTTCAGCGACGAGCTCGACAAGATGGACTTTTAATGATTAAAGATTAACGGTTAATGGTTAACCGAGGTCTATATTAAAACTGGGCACTGATGTCGTGAATCGCATCGGTGCCCAGTATATTATATGGCAATCAGATATACTCATAGGGAAGAGTTGTGGAATTCATGGTCACATGCCGGAGGCATTGTGATGGGCGCCGTGTTCGGTGTGGTGTTCCTCTGGATGTCGTTCAAGGGAGACAACCCGTGGGCGAGACTAGGAGTATGCCTCTACCTCTTCGGCATGTTAGGCTCGTATGTCACTTCGACCATCTACCACGCATTGCCCCGTCGCTCGAAGTGGAAAGAGCGACTACGGCGATGGGACCATGCTGCCATTTATTGGCATATCGCAGGTTCCTATTCGCCATTGACCCTGGTGGCATTGCGGGAGCAAGGTTATTGGGGGTGGGCACTCTTCCTATTCGTGTGGACTTGTGCTGTTGCTGGCACCATTGTAAGTTTCATCCGGCTGAAGGAGCATTCCAATCTGGAAACGTTCTGTTTCATTGGCATGGGACTCTCCGTATTGGTAGCCTTTAAACCTCTAATTGACTCGGTTTCCACAGCTGCCGTTGTATGGATTATTGCCGAGGGAGTAGCCTATATCACCGGTGCCGTTTTCTACTCCCTAAATAATAAAAGGTACATGCATTCCGTATTCCATTTCTTCGTTTTGTTAGGATCTCTTTGTCACATCATAGCTGTGTGGGATGTACTCATGGAATACCTGTAATTTTTATTCTGCCAGAGCCAGACTCCCTTTGTTTCGTGAAAAGTGACGGTTTGTTTGGTGGTTTGGTCGAAAAGTAGTAAATTTGCACGCAAATTTGCAAATTTAACGAAATTATGGCTTATACACGTTTGACAGCTGCAGAGGCTGCAGCAATGATTAAGAATGGTGAGCACATCGCCATGAGTGGCTTTACACCGGCCGGTGTAGCCAAGGCAACAACAAAGGAACTGGCTAAGTATGCTATTGCAGAGCATGAGGCTGGTCGCGAGTTCAAGGTGGCTATCTTCACTGGTGCCTCTACAGGTCAGAGCACCGACGGTGACCTGGCAAACGCACAGGCAATTCTCTACCGTGCCCCTTACACCACGAACCCTGACTTCCGTAAGCATGTGAATGCAGGTGAAATCCCTTACAATGATTTGCACCTGAGCCACATGGCACAGGAGTTGCGCTATGGCTTCTATGGTCCGCTGGACTGGGCCATCCTGGAGGTGTGCGACATCGAAGAGGTGGGCAATGACTATCATGTCTATCTGACTGCTGCCGGTGGTATCTCGCCTACGGCTGCTCGTTTGGCGAAACACGTGATTCTGGAACTTAACTCCTTCCATAACCCCAATGCCAAGTTCATCCACGACGTCTATGAGCCGCTGGATCCCCCTTACCGCAAGGCTATCCCCATTGAGCATGTAGGCGACCGCATCGGTCAGTCCTTCGTCTCTATCCCCAAGGACAAGGTGGTGGGTGTCGTTGAGTGCAACATTCCCGATGAGGCCCGTGCCTTTAAGGATTCAGACCCTGTAACCGATAAGATTGGTTTCCTGACAGCTGAATTCTTGGTTGAAGAGATGCACAAGGGACGCATCCCCAAGGAGTTCCTGCCCCTGCAGAGTGGTGTGGGCTCAACGGCCAATGCCATCCTCGGCGCTCTGGGTGCCGACAAGCACGTGCCTGATTTCAATATCTATACTGAAGTGATTCAGAACTCAGTAATCGACATGATGCTCACTGGTCGCGTGAAGGATGCCTCAGCTTGTTCGCTGACTGTCAGCAACGAGTGCCTGATGCAGGTTTACGACCACATGGACTACTTCAAGGATCACCTGACGCTGCGTCAGAGCGAGATTTCCAACTCGCCTGAGATTATCCGTCGATTAGGTGTCATCGCTATTAATACCGCTATCGAGGCCGACCTCTATGGCAACGTGAACTCGACACACATCAGTGGAACAAAGATGATGAACGGTATCGGTGGAAGCGGCGACTTCATCCGCAATGCTTACCTCTCGATCTTCACTTGCCCGTCGGTAGCTAAGGGTGGCGTGATCTCTTCGATTGTGCCGTTCGTCAGCCATCAGGACAGCTCAGAGCACGATGTGAACATCATCGTGACAGAGCAGGGTATCGCCGACCTGCGTGGCAAGGGACCCATCCAGCGTGCAGAGACCATCATCGAGAACTGTGCGCATCCCGACTACAAGCAGTTGCTTTGGGACTACCTGAAGATTGCCAAGATGGGTCAGACCCGCCATAACCTGCCTGCTGCCTTCGCCATGCACGACACGCTGGCACGCAAGGGCGACATGAAGCTGACCGACTTCGCTGAGTACGTGAAGTAAAGGTAAAAAAGTAAAAAGGTAAAAAAGTAAAAAGGTAAAAAAGAAAAAGGTTAGAAATTGGAATCGAAATTAGTCATTTACAATACGCTGACGCGGCAGAAGGAGCGCTTCGAGCCCCTTCATGCACCTAATGTCGGCATGTATGTCTGTGGTCCCACCGTCTATGGTGACCCTCATCTGGGACACGCGCGCCCGGCTATCACTTTCGATCTCGTGTTTCGTTATCTGAAACATTTAGGATATAAAGTAAGGTACGTGCGTAATATCACGGATGTAGGTCATCTGGAGCACGATGCTGATGAAGGCGAGGACAAGATTGCTAAGAAGGCTCGCCTGGAGCAATTGGAGCCGATGGAGATAGCCCAGTATTACACTAACCGCTATCACCAGGCGATGGATGCCCTCGGCTGCGAGCGCCCATCGATAGAGCCTCATGCCACAGGGCACATCATTGAGCAGCAACAGCTTG
>Ga0247610_10004424_pt1 | contig 15034 bp, 8 predicted proteins | sample 174DNAGHGhighgp2_FD_193483 | JGI IMG/M metagenome (GOLD analysis project Ga0247610, IMG submission 193483) | Sheep rumen microbial communities from Palmerston North, Manawatu-Wanganui, New Zealand - 1742 DNA GHGhigh gp2 | ecosystem: Host-associated > Mammals > Digestive system > Stomach > Rumen ... | reverse complement strand
AGGCCTTGGCCAGCAATACCGAGGTGACCATTGGCGATGATAACGGTGCAACTCCATTTATAAAGGGTTCCGTTTATGGCGGTAGTGAGAATGGTCTTGTACAGTTCGATACCAAGGTGTATATCAAGAGCGGACAGATTGGTTGTGGTAAGAATGCAACAGCACCTTACGGAGACGACGTTTGGGCAGATGGTTACGTACCGACAGATGATTTGGAGTGCGCCAGTTGGGACTATGGAACAGAAGAAGGTGACGGTACAAACAAGAAGATAATTTACGCGCCCTATGACCCGAATGCAAACGCCTCTGGAAAATTAGACCAATATCCAGGTGGAATATCTACTGAAGGCGGCAGGCGTATTGCCTCGGATGGCCATACTTATTATGGTAATGTCTTTGGCGGTGGATCTGGTAGCGTGCCTTACTTTGATACCACAGAGGGTATCAGTAAATACCTCAATAGTGCAGGAACGGTTAAAGGCGACACCTACGTGGAGATCAGCGGTGGTCACATTCTGACCAACGTCTATGGTGGCTGTGAGTCTACGAATGTGCTGGGTAAGGCCACTGTCAAGATGACGGATGGATCGATAGGTGTGCCTCGTACACCTCAGCAGATAAAGGATCACCCTGTTACCTGTTACCTCTTCGGCGCCGGTAAGGGTGACCAGCGTATTTACTTCAACAAGGAAACAAATGTGAATGATGCTATTGTTAATGTTGAAGGCGGTAGAATCTATGGTTCTGTATTCGGCGGTGGTGAGGATGGTCACGTACTGAGAAACACGACGGTTACCATTGGTAAGACTGATGGCACTGGTCCGAAGATTGGTACGGTCGGTTCTACATACGTTGATGGTAACGTGTTCGGTGGTGGCCGTGGATTCGGTGGCGAGGCTCTGACTGCAGGTAATGTAGGTGGTTCTGTTGATTTGATTATCAATGGTGGCACAATGCTTGGCTCTGTCTATGGTGGCGGACGACTGGCATCTGTAGGCTATGGTCTGTATCTTTCAACTGGTGATGAGGCGGCCAAATATGGCAAGATGCGGGAAGATAATGAGTACGACGGCTCTTATCCTGATCCAAGTCCAGAAGCTGCTTCTGCCTTCTATACCAAGGGCCGTGGACATATCACTGTGAACATCAATGGTGGTACTATCGGTAGCGATGTAGAGGACGAACATAGTGGAAATGTGTTCGGCGGCTCTATGGGACGTCTTACCAAAATTGACGGATCTCCTTTCGATGATTCAGATCACTGGTCATTGTTGGCTACAGCGAAGACAACCGAGGTGAAAATCGCGGGCGGTACCATCAAACGTAATGTCTATGGTGGCGGTGAGATGGGTACCGTAATAGAGAAAGCAACCGTAAACATCTCTGGTGGTACTATCGGTAAAGCAGGTAGTGACAATGTTGAAATAGGTAACGTTTTTGGTGGCGGTAAGGGTTATCTTGATCCTGCCCAGACCTATGTGGGAGCAGGTATTGTCAAGGGTAACACCAATGTCGCTATTCAGAACGGTACATCCGGTAGTACAACGACTACGCCTACTATTTACCAGAATGTCTATGGCGGCGGTGAGTTAGGCTATGTGGGTATGTTTACTACTCCTGACCATAAGGAATACACATGGACAGAGAACACAGGTCTTTGTACAGTTGAAGTCGCTGGTGGCATGATAACGGGTCATGTCTTCGGTGCCGGTAAGGGTCATGATGACACCTTCGAGTGTGAGAGAGCCATGGTGAGGACAACGAGTGTCGCTGTCAGTGACGGTACTGTTGGTGGTAATGTCTATGGCGGCGGTGAAGTCGGCCGAGTGGATCAGAACTCGGCAGTGACGATAGGTCCCGCAACTGGAGATTCTGCTCCCACGATTACAGGTAGCGTGTTCGGTGCCGGTGCTGGCGTAGAGACACATGGCTACTCGGCACTTGTGCGTGGTAACACTGCAGTAGTCGTTCAGGGCAATGCCAAGGTCGGAAATAGTGTCTATGGCGGTGGACAGATTGCTGCGGTTGGCAGATATGGACTCGATGGCTCGGGTATGCCGTCTACGCTGGTAAGTGGTGGCGAATGTGTCGTCACCGTTCAAGGCAATGCTGTCATTGGGGCAAATGGTATAGGAAATGTCTTCGGTGCAGGTATGGGAGTTGATGAGTCAAAGAAGACTTATACCTATGCTGATAATGCAAACAGACCGAAACGAATGATGACATACGCCTCAGGACTCTATACTGATGCCAACAAAGCATTATGGGAATTCTCAGATGCTACTCATACATACGTCTGGGAATATTTCGACACAAAGACGAAGTATTTGAATTTCCTTCAGACGCTGGCTTTGGCTACCGATACCAGGCTGACCATCAATGGAAACGCATCAGTCAAAGGCTCCGTTTATGGCGGCAGCGAGAGTGGTTTCGTTCAGCGTGATACTGAAGTGAAGATTCTCGGTGGTGAGATTCTGACAGTTAAAGACGCCGCTGGTAATATCACGGAGGGTAATGTCTTTGGTGGCGGAAAAGGAATTTCGGATAATGATGCAGCCGGGCGTGTGAGGAGCGACACCAGGATTACTGTCCTTGATGGCACCATCAATGGTGATGTCTATGGTGGTGGCGCTTTGGGTAAGGCTAATACGTTGTCAGCCACCAATACCACGATTGTTAATCTCCTTGGCGGTACCATCAATGGTGATGTCTACGGTGGCGGTCTGGGTAATGCGACTACTGCTGCCAATGTCGGCAATACCAAGGTGAATCTGAATGGTATGACTACCGAAGAGCTCAATAGCTTCTCTGGCGACTTTAAGACTCTGTTGACCACTACTCTTACCGGTCTGAAGGAGTTTACCAAGAAGGGAGCGGTCGTCAAGGGTAACGTCTTTGGTGCCAATAACGTTAACGGTACACCTAAGGGACATGTTCTGGTGCATGTGCATGGCACTCAGAACGAGAATAAGACAGCCATCAATGCAAAGGTGGAAGGCGAGTATGACGTCTTAGGTGTCTATGGTGGCGGTAACCAGTCTGATTACGTTCCTACAGATACGAAACAGAGCACAGAAGTGATTATCGAGGGTTGTGACCTGACAAGTATTGATGAGGTGTATGGTGGCGGTTATGGTGCTGCAACACCTGCTACGAGTGTGCTTGTCAAGGGTACCAAGATTATTAATAATGTATATGGTGGTGGTTATGGTGCCAGCACGGATACATACAGGAATCCTGGTGCTAATGTCGGTTACCGTTCAGATAAGGCTCTGTATGACCAAGGAACGGGTAAGGCAATCGTTCAGTTGATGGCAGGAACTGTCAATAACGTCTATGGTGGTAGTAACACTTTGGGTAATATCCGAGGTGGTTCTTCTGTGACCAATGTCGCTAATGACGGAAGTGCTGGTTGCTGCGAAAAGTTGACGGTAGGAGAAATCTATGGCGGTGGTAAGCAAGCCGATATGTATGGTGGTGCTGAAATTATCCTCGGTTGTATGCCGAATGACTGGATTGGTGCTATCTATGCCGGTGCTGAGAATGCTGATATTGGTGGTGATGTTGGTCTGACACTGACCAGTGGTAAGTTCGAACGTGTATTCGGTGGTAACAATAAGGGTGGTAAGATCGATGGTTCTATTGAAGTGAACATCGAGGAGAATCCTGACTGTGGCACGCCGATCATCATTGGCGAACTCTATGGTGGTGGTAATATGGCACCGTACGCTGTACCTGCAGAGTATACAAAGAAGGATCCCGATTACCTGTCGCCACGTGTCAATGTCCGTGCCTTCACCAGTATCGGTACTATCTATGGCGGTGGCTTGGGTGCTAACGCTACGGTGACCGGTAACCCATTGGTGAATATCAACGAGGTGGCTGGTGGCAAGGCGTATGCCGGCGAAACCAGAACTCTTGATGATGGTACGACGGTCACTCTCTATGAGCGCAAGGCTGATGGTAAGATGGGTGTTATCGGTAATGTCTTCGGTGGTGGTAATGCCGCGAAGGTGATTGGTAATACCAATGTCAGAATCGGTACGAACGCCGAAGAGCCATTCGAGTCGTTACGGGCTGCCGATGCTTCTGTTCCCAAGAAACCTGTTCTGGGTGCTGACATCCGAGGTAACATCTACGGCGGTGGTAACAATGCCGAGGTAGAGGGTAAGACGGACGTTGTCATCGGACAGAAGAAGGACTAAGAACGCTCTATTTTTACAAGGCCTTCCAACACTTTTTTCATCCCCTTCGAAAAAGTGTTGGAAGGCCTTGTTGCAAATATTCCCCAGGTGTGTCTGTTATGAAATTACGTGTTTACAAACGTTCCATCCAGTGAGAAAGGAAAACATCACTTAATGAATAAATGGTTCCTTTGAGGGTAATATCGTCGTTGAGCAGGCCTTTCTCGCAGAGGGCTTCTGCAAGACGGCGGGAAACAGAGGGCGAGCCAATTTGGTGGTTCTTCAAGAAGTCATTGGCTGTAATCTGCTGAACGCTTCCTTCTTTGGCAACAGCGATGAGATAGCCCCATTGCTTATCTGTCAACATCTGGCGGTACTGGAGATAAACAGTCTCGCCCTGTTTCATCAGTTGCTCGCAGGCTTTCTTTACATCCTCAATGGTGACGTCTATACTCCCATCAGCATAGATGGTATGGCAGAGTTGCTGGGTGTAGTAGGTATGGCGGCGCGTCCAGTCCAAAATGAATTGTAATGCTTCGTCAGTAATGCTGCGTTGTCGTTCGCTAAACAGCCTACGGATGAAGACCGCGTATGAATCTTCGGATATTTTGTCGAGCGATACGAAGGTCGTACTATTATAAAACGGCTTCTTCTCGTTGGCAAAAATATCAGCCATCATGTGCTTCTTGCTGCCGCAGAAGATGAAAGTCAGATTGTGCGTCTGCTGGATATAGGTCCGGAGCAGGGCTTCCATGTTCTGTTCAGGATAATCCCGTATCTGTTGGAACTCATCAATAGCGATGACGATATGTTCGTTCTGGCTATCGAGAAAATCGAAAAGTCCTTTCAGCGTGTATTCTTTTTCGTGAGCAGTCTGATAGGCTATTTGTAATTGAGGCTCACCAGTGATGTTATCAAACGAGAGTTGTGGACGGAGTGATTTGATGAACTTCAACAGTTTTTCGCCCATTGATGTCTTTTCTGGAAACGACTTCATAGCGGCTTCTGCCATTAGTTTGATAAAGTCGTCGATGTTGCGAGAGGCAAAGATATCGAAGTAAATCGTATGGATATCAGGTCTTACATCTTTCAACTCGTCAAACAGTCGTAGTATCAGCCCTGTTTTACCTATACGCCTCTTTGAAATCAGTGTCATATCTGTGTTGTTGATGCAATTGCGTAGCATCAACTGCAGTTCTTCTTCACGATCGCAGAACAGTTCCTTTGACACATCATACGATTTGATAGTAAACGGATTCTCCATACCTATAATCATAATAATAGTACCGAATTCTGCTGCAAAGATACAAAAACTTTTTGATTACACAAAATGTGTAACACAAAATGTGTAATTTACTTCTGATAGTTCTTTAAACCTTGGTTGAGGAAGTCGAGATAGGCGGAGATGTCCTCGTTGAAGGCGCGGCTGCCGGTGAGGGGCTTGCCGGTGGCGGGGTCGAGGGCCACGTAGAACGGTTGGGCGTTGGCACCGAACTTATGGCTCTGCAGATAGCTCCACTTGGCTCCCACGGTGCGCAGGGTCTTCTGCTGGCCTTGGGCATCGGTGACGACCATCGGCTCCTGTAACGGGGTCTTGTCATCCACATAGAGGGAAATCAGTACGTAGTCGTTTTTCAGTTTGTCGGCCACACGGGCATCCGTCCATACGGCGGCTTCCATTTTACGGCAGTTCACGCAGCCAAAGCCCGTGAAGTCGATGAAGACGGGCTTACCCTGTGCACGGGCAGCGGCCATACCGGCATCATAGTCTTTGTATTCGGCCTCGACGACGGTTGGGTTGAGGTTGAAGTCCTGGGTGCTCATGGGAGGCGCGAAGGCACTGACGGCCTTACAGGGGGCGCCCCACAGGCCAGGAACCATATAGACGGCGAAGGCTAAGGAGATGAGGCCGCCCATGATGCACAGCACGGGCATGGGACGGGGGCCATTGATCATTGACCATTCTTGCGTCCCGGTGGTAGCAAGCGGCCTTTGGCCGAGCGGACCATTGACCATTATGCCGTCGCTCTGGAACTTGAGCCAGCCACAGAGGTAAGCGCCGAGGAGGGCGAAGATAACGATCCAGAGCGAGAGGAACACCTCGCGGTCGAGGATATGCCAGCCGTAGGCCAGATCGGCCACGGAGAGAAATTTCAGGGCGAAGGCCAGTTCGACGAAGCCGAGTACTATCTTCAGCATGTTCATCCAGGGACCGGACTTCGGCGTGGACTTCAGCCAGGAGGGGAACATGGCGAAGAGTGTGAAGGGCAGGGCCAAAGCCAGGGCAAAACCGAACATACCGACGGCAGGGGCCAGCCAATTGCCGGAAGTGGTGGTCTGTACGAGCAGCATACCCACGATGGGGGCGGTGCAGGAGAAGGAGACCAGGACCAGCGTGAAGGCCATCAAGAAGATGGAGAATAGTGAATAGTGAATAGTGAATAGTGAGTGGTGGGAGTCGGATGAGGCTTTGGTGGAGAGCTCCTCGCTCTTCTGGTCTATCTTATTGGCCCAGCTGCTTGGGAGGCGGATTTCGAACCAGCCGAAGAAGGAGAGGGCGAACACGACGAGCAACAGGAAGATGAAGATGTTGAACACGGCGTTTGTCGACATGGCGTTAAGGGTGTCGGAGCCGAAGATGGCTGTGACAAGCAGACCTAAGGCCAGGTAGATCACAATGATGGAAAGACCATAGGTGAACGCCTCGCGGATGCCTTTCTTCTTGTCGTTCTGAGAACGTTTCAGGAAGAAACTGACGGTCATGGGGATTATGGGCCAGATGCAGGGCATGCAGACAGCCAGCAGACCTCCCACAAAGCCCATGAGGAGGAGCCAGAGGAGGGACTGGTTGGCGAGGTCGTCGGTGGAACCAAAGGACTGTAGTTCGTCGGTGATGGGAGACCAAAGATCTGTTTCAGAGGAAAGAGAAGAGTGGAAAGAGGAAAGAGATGTGTCTGCTGGTGCCGAGTCAGAGGTGAGAGGTGAGAGGTGAGAGGTAAGAGATGTGTCAGCAGGTGCTGTGGGTTCTTTCTCGGGCTTCTCGTTTCCCTTCTCACGATTCACTATTCTCTCTTCACTATTCACTAGCTTCGCGGTGCCGGACTGTTTGAAGGTGGCCTCGGAGGGGGGCAGGCAGCTCTCGTCGTTGCAGGTGCCATATTCGAGATAGCAGTCGATGTCGTATTCGGGCTTGGTGAAGCGGATCTTCTGCACGAAAGTGGCCTCATTCTCGAAGTACTTCAGTTCCATGTTGAACATCTTGTCCATCTGCTTGATGACCTTGCCCTTCGGGGTGAGCTTGCCTACCAGTTCGGCACCATCCATCTTCACCACGTTGAAGGAGGCTTCGATAGGACCGTTATCGCCAATGTCCGTGGAATAAACGTGCCAGCCTTTGTCGATCGTGGCGTGGAAAATGATCTCGCCTTTCGCACCGTCGCCTGTCTTGAGTTCCGAGGTGAAGTGTACGGGATTCATCATCTGGGCATTGGCCGTCAGTGTCAGCACCAGTGCCCATAATAACAGCATACTTTTTTTCATAACTTAAGTGGCTGAGCGGTGTTTGTCGAATCTACGAAGGATAAAGTTGAAGGCTTCCAGACCTACCAGTACGAGGAAGGTTGAGGCGGCTGCGAGGATGTACAAGCCTCCTCCACAGGCCAGACCGATGGCCGCTGTGACCCAAAGACCGGCGGCGGTAGTCAGACCGCGCACCACATTCTCGCTCTTGTGGAAAATAATGGTTCCTGCACCGATGAAACCAATGCCGGACACTACCTGGGCAGCTACACGCGACACATCCCAGCGGTGCTCAGGGGTGTGCATGGCGCCTTCGAAGCCGTAGGCAGAGACAATCATAAACAGGGCAGAGCCTAAGGCTACGAGGAAGTGGGTACGCATGCCGGCTTCCTTGGCCCGATATTCGCGCTCCAAACCGATGGCACCGCCCAACAGCGCCGCCACGAAGATGCGCAAGATAAATTCCCAAGTCAAGTCCATAACTATTCACTATTCACTTTTCACTATTCACTATTCTCTTCTTATAGCAGCGGTGGCGGCGGTGGATTTCCGACTCCAGATACTGCCATTGCGAGAGCACACTGTCGTTGGCCTCCATCTGCGGACCTGTCTCTGCCCATTTGAAACCATAGGCCTGGAATTGACGGATGAGGTCGTCGAAGATCAGGGCGTTGGCACCCTTGCTGCGGTATTCGGGCAGGACGCCGATGAGCAGCAGGTCGACGGTGTCGGTCTGATGCCATTTCAGGATCTTCAGCAGATGCCACCATCCGAAGGGCAGGAAGCGGCCGTCATTGGTCTTCTGCAGCGCCCGGGAGAACGAGGGGAAGGTGATGCCGAAGCCTACCATCTGGTCGCCGTCCATGATGGCGGTCACGAGGTTAAGGTCGGCAATCTTGATATAGTCGTTGACCAGTTTGTCAATCTGCTTCTGGGAGAGTTGGCTGAAGCCGTAGAGATCCTTGTAGGTTGCATTCAACAGGTCGAAGACCTTCTGGCCGCAGCCTTCCTGAATCAGTTCGTGACGGGTGAACTTATGGACGCGCAGGTTGTAGCGTTTGCGCACCATCTCCGTAATCTTCGCAAACTTGTCGGGCACCACTTCCGGTACCTTGACCCTGCACTCCACATAGTCGTTGTCTTTCTCAAAGCCATCCATCTGCGCCATGTGTTGGGAGTAATAGGGATGGTTGTAGTTGATATACATGGTGGAGAGCTTATCGAAACCTTCAACGAGCATGCCCTCGCGGTCGGTATCGATGAAGCCCAAAGGACCGGCTATCTCTGTCATACCTTTCTCACGCCCCCAGTCTTCGACAGCTTTCAGCAAGGCGGCAGATACTTCCGTGTCATCGATGAAGTCGAACCATCCGAAGCGGACGGCATTACGGTTCCAGCGTTCGTTGGCCCTGCGGTTGATGATAGCGGCCACTCGACCTACCACCTTATCGTCTTGATAGGCCAGAAAATACTCTGCCTCGCAACATTCGAACGAAGGGTTCTTGTCGCGGCGCAAAGTGGCCATTTCATCGGAATAGAGGAAAGGCACGGCACAGTCGTTGTCGCGGTACAGGTCGTAGTAGAACTGGATAAACTGCTTCAGTTCGCGCTTGGTTTCAACACGTTTGATCTTAATCATTGGTGCAAAGTTACGAATAAACGAGAAAACAACCAAATAATTTTGAGTTTTTCTAACGAATATTCAGAGTGCGTCGATGTATTCGTAGAGTTTTTTGTAGAAGGGATGGCGGGTCATGGTCGAGGCATCGCCCAGGATGATGAGTTTCATGCGGGCGCGGGTGATAGCCACATTCATCCGTCGCAGGTCGCGCAGGAAACCGATCTGTCCTTCGTCGTTGGCACGGACGAGGGAAATGAGGATAATGTCGCGCTCCTGACCCTGGAAACCGTCGACGGTGTTCACGCTGATCAGGTGGCGGTAGGGCTTGAAGAACTCACGTTTCTTGAACAGCCGCCGCAGGTATTGCACCTGAGCACGGTAGGGGGAGATGACACCGACATCGAGGCGTTCGTCGAGGATGCGGGTTTTGCCGATCTTCTTGAAGTACTGCTCCAGGGCGAGGAGAGTCAACTCTGCCTCGGCCTTGTTGATGCGGCCGAAGGACTCGCCGACGAATTCTTCTTTAAAGAGAGAGGAGGGAGGAGAGCCACTTTCCTCAAATTGACTAGTATCAATCCAGGTCATGGGGATATCGAGATCGAGGATGCTGCGGTATTTCACCTCGGGGGCCGATTCGACCTGATTGCCATAGAACCAGTCGGAAGAGAAACGCATGATCTCCTCGTTCATGCGGTATTGCATCTTCAGCAGGGTGACGGACTCGGGATGGTTCTCCACGATACGCTCCATCAGGGTCTTGCCGAGAGCGGCTTTGAGGGCTGCGAAACTTTTGATGGTGGGCGGCAACTGACAATGGTCGCCGGCAAAGATGACACGTGATACCCGTCGGATGGGGATCCAACAGGCGGCTTCAAGGGCCTGGGCCGCCTCATCGATGAAGAGTGTGCCGAACTTCTGACCTTCGAGTAAACGGTTAGCAGAGCCCACGAGGGTGCAGGCGATGACACGGGCCTCGCCGAAGAGTTGGGCATTGATGCGGACCTCCAGTTCGGTGGCGCGCTCCTTAAGGCGCTCCAGTTTCTGGTGGAACTTCTCATCGCCGCGTTTACGGTGACCTCGGAGGTCGCGGATCGCCTTGCGGATAGACCAGAGCAGGGTGTAGTCGGGGTGGGCCTCGAAGCGACGCTCATAGGTGAAGGAGAGCATCTTGTCGTTGACACGGGTGGGGTTGCCGATGCGCAGGACATTGATGCCTCGGTCAACGAGTTTCTCGGAGATCCAGTCGACGGCCATGTTGCTCTGGGCACAGACCAATACCTGGTTCTCGCGACGGAGGGTCTCGTAAATGGCCTCGACGAGGGTGGTGGTCTTGCCGGTGCCTGGAGGACCGTGAACGATCGCCACGTCCTTGGCTCTTAACACCTTATTGACAGCATCTTCCTGCGTGCGGTTCAGATAAGGGAAGTGCATCGCAGCGAAGGTAAAGGTCTCGGTCTTCATGGCGGGGGTATAGAAGAGGTCGCGGAGGTAGCCCAGGCGCCCTTTGGCGCGAATGACGCGGTCGAGGGCCTCGAACATCATCTTGTAGCTGGTCTCGTCGAAAAAGAGCTGGATGCCGACATGCTCTGCGCCTTGGACATCGATGAGCTGGCCGTTGTCGGGAACGGCGACCACCATGCGCTCGCCATCGACGTAACTGACAGTAGCGGTGAAGGGGAAATATTTGATCTGACTACTCCGATTATTCTGGGAAGTCTGACTCGTGAAAAAGGCCACGGGACGGCCGAATTCGAAATTATGTTCTATCTCGTTATCTTCGCCCTGGCGGAAGACCTCGACAACCAACTGGTTCAGGGAGTTATAGTAGCTCTTGCCCAGTTTGATGGGGTACCAGGCATCGCCGCGCTTTACCTTCCGCTGCAGACCCGTTTCCTCGGTCTGCTTGCGGTAGGCTTCCTTCTCGGCGGCATATTCCATCTGGAGCAGCAGCCGTTGTTGTTGAAGCGCCAAAATCGGCGATGACTGTTGATTTCCCATAATTGGATGCAAAGTTACGAAATTATTTTGTATCTTTGCACCCAAATAGAAAGAAATGAAACAGATATTATTGATTAATGATGTGGTAGGCTACGGCAAGGTCGGCATGGGAGCCATGTTGCCGATTTTGTCGTATCTGGGTATTCCTACTTATAGTCTGCCGACGGCCTTGGTGTCGAACACCCTCGATTACGGGAAGTTTAATATTCAGGATACCACCGAATATATCCGTGGGACGCTGCCAGTCTGGAAAGAACTCGGGTTCTCGTTTGATGCCGTCTGTACAGGTCTGATGTTCAGTGAAGAACAGGCCAAACTTGTGGCCGGCTACTGTAAGGAACAGGGGGCTCTGGGAACAACGGTCTTTGTGGATCCTATTCTCGGTGATGGCGGACGGCTCTACAACGGTATGACCAATCGGCAGGTGGAACTGATGCGTGAAATGGTCTCCGTGGCCCATCTGACCTTCCCGAACTATACCGAGGCCTGCTACCTGACGGATACGCCGATCCACATGGAGGGTATTTCCTGGGAAGAGGCTTGTGCGTTGCTTGACAAATTGCGTGGCATCGGCTGCAAGTCGGCACTGATTACGAGTTGTAAGATCGATGGTCAGAATGCAGTGGCCGGCTATAATCATTATGACGGGTCATATTTCCACTTGGAGTATCATGAGATACCGGGACTGTTTCATGGCACTGGTGACATCTTCTCAGCCGTCCTGATCGGTCATCTGCTGAATGGAGAATCGTTGAAAGTTAGTACGCGTACGGCCATGGATACGGTCTTCCGCATGATCGACCGTTATCGGAATGTGGATGACAGGAATAAGGGCATTCCTGTGGAGAAGTGTTTGGACCTGTTATAATGAATAATGAACAGTGAATAGTGAATAGAGAAAAGTGAATAGTGAGGATTCATCCGTTGTCATCTGATCTTCCAAGGCCGGAGCGGTTTACGTATCCGTTTTGCTATGAGCCCCATCCGTTGTGCCTGATGGCTGCGGAGGAGGTAAAGCGGGAGATTGAGCGGATCCACCCCACAGAGGGGAAAATGTTCGGGGTATTGGTGGTGGAGGAAGGAGACAGGAGTCAGGAGTCAGGAGACAGGGGTGCCTACGGGTTTCTGGCGGCGTATTCGGGCTTGTTGGAGGGCAGGAATGACTGGGACTATTTCGTACCACCGGTGTATGATGCCCAACAGCCGGATGGCTATTTCAAAACCAGAGAACGGGAGATAATGGCTTCGGTTGATCATAAGGAGATGTCGCAGGAGTTACAGTTGTGGCTTTTCAGACAGTACCGGATGTTGAATGCCCGTGGTGAGGAGAAGGATCTGGTGGAGATCTGGCAGGACTACCACACTTCGCCTCGGATTCGGGAGAAATACCCGTTGCCGCCTGGGGGTACGGGTGACTGTTGCGCCCCGAAGCTGTTGCAGTATGCCTATCAACACGGTCTGAAGCCCGTTTGTATGGCGGAGTTCTGGTGGGGTGAATCGCCGAAGAGTCAGGTTCGTCATCATGGACAATTCTATCCGGCCTGCAGTGGCAAGTGTAAGCCTGTGCTGACATGGATGTTGCAAGGGCTGGCGGTCGATCCTGATCCTGAGGTGCAAGGGCTTCGGCATCAGGAACCTCGTATTGTCTGGGAAGATGAGGTGATGGCCGTGGTCGACAAACCGTCGGGGATGTTGAGTATGCCAGGGAAGATCAGCGAGTATTCCGTGGCGACATGGGCTCAAAAACGCTGGCCGGGAGCGATGCTTGTCCATCGGTTGGATATGATGACATCGGGCATCCTATTGGTGGCGAAAACGTCTGATGCCTACCATCATCTGCAGAAACAGTTTGAGGAACGGACTATCAAGAAGAAGTATCTCGCTATTGTGGAGGGTGAGCCGCGGCAGGAGCATGGTGTCATCGACCTGCCGTTGAGCAGTGATCCTCTGAACCGCCCCTTCCAGATCGTAGACCACACCCACGGCAAACGCGCCATCACCGAATATCGCGTGCTTCAAACAGTTGGGGACGGTTCTTTTTTGTTTGACAGCAAAGAGACGGATTATGGTCAAACAAAAAAGAACCGTCCCCAACTGTTTGACCAACTGTTTGAGGTGGCGTTGTGGCCGCATACCGGAAGGACGCATCAGTTGCGGGTGCATTGTGCGCATGAAGAGGGACTGGGTTGTCCGATTGTTGGGGATGAGATGTATGGGAGGAAGGCCGACCGGCTTTATCTGCAGGCGCAGGCTATCAGCTTTGTACATCCTGTAACAGGTAAACGTATGCATTTTGAACTCCCTAATATATTAAGTTATGGTTAAGCACATTATTCTCTGGACGCTGAATCCAGAACTCTCTGAAGCAGAGAAAGAGCAAGTGAAGGCCGGTATCAAGGCCGGTTTGGAAGGACTCGTGGGGAAGGTTCCCGGACTCCTCGATGTCAAGGTTCATATTGACGGTCGTCTGGCCTCGTCGAATGCCGACGTGATGCTCGACATTACCCTCGAGAGTGAAGAGGCCCTAAAAGGCTATGCCGTGCATCCGGCGCATGTGGCTGTGGCGAATGGTAAGGTCAGGCCTTATACCGTGCAGCGCAGTTGTCTGGATTTTGAACTCTAGATTATCAAGAACTCCTGGAAATGAAAAGAGCCCCACCAATCGGCGGGGCTCTTTATTTAGAGTTTAAAAAGATTACTTCTTGTTGATAGCGAGGTCGATGGCCACGGCTACAGAAACGGTAGCACCAACCATCGGGTTGTTACCCATGCCGAGGAAGCCCATCATCTCAACGTGAGCAGGTACTGAAGAAGAACCTGCGAACTGAGCGTCAGAGTGCATACGACCCAGCGTATCCGTCATACCGTAAGAAGCAGGACCAGCAGCCATGTTATCGGGGTGTAGGGTACGACCAGTACCACCACCAGAAGCTACTGAGAAGTAAGGCTTGCCAGCGAGCACGCGCTCCTTCTTATATGTACCAGCTACGGGGTGCTGGAAACGAGTGGGGTTGGTAGAGTTACCAGTGATGGATACGTCTACGTTCTCCTTCCACAGGATAGCTACACCCTCGCGAACATCGTCGGCACCATAGCACTTTACCTTCAGGCGGTTGGGGTTGTTGCCATAAGGAACCTCCTTCACCACCTTCAGTTCGCCAGTGAAGTAGTCGAACTTGGTCTGTACGTATGTGAAGCCGTTGATACGGCTGATAATCTGTGCAGCATCCTTGCCAAGACCGTTCAGGATGACGCGGAGGGGCTTCTTACGCACCTTGTTGGCCATCTCGGCAATCTTGATGGCACCCTCGGCAGCAGCGAAGCTCTCGTGACCAGCCAGGAAGGCGAAGCATTCGGTCTCCTCGCGGAGCAGACGAGCGGCGAGGTTACCGTGACCGATACCTACCTTACGATCGTCGGCTACTGATCCGGGGATACAGAAACTCTGCAGACCGATACCGATGGCCTCAGCAGCCTCGGCAGCTGTCTTCACACCCTTTTTGATGGCGATGGCAGCACCACAAACGTATGCCCACTTGGCATTCTCGAAGCAGATGAGCTGAGTGTCCTCACACATCTGATAGGGATCGATACCTGCCTTTTCACAAATCTCATTGGCCTCCTCGATAGAGTTGATGCCATTCTCTTTCAGAGCAGCAAGAACCTGGTTGATACGGCGCTCCTGACTCTCAAACTGTACTTTTCTAATCAT
>Ga0247610_10004423_pt1 | contig 15037 bp, 15 predicted proteins | sample 174DNAGHGhighgp2_FD_193483 | JGI IMG/M metagenome (GOLD analysis project Ga0247610, IMG submission 193483) | Sheep rumen microbial communities from Palmerston North, Manawatu-Wanganui, New Zealand - 1742 DNA GHGhigh gp2 | ecosystem: Host-associated > Mammals > Digestive system > Stomach > Rumen... | reverse complement strand
GTAACCGGCTGCCATCTCCATCTGGTCCGTCCGCTGGGCTTTTCAACGGATGACAGACAGCTGAAACGGGCCGGACTGGATTACTGGCATCTGCTGGATATCGATTACTGGGATGATATTCATGAATTGTTTGAAGCCTATAAAGAGAATCCGAAATATTTTCTGACGAGCAAGGCGCATAAAGGATACACACAGGCGCAGTATGACCCGGAAAGCCTTTTGGTCTTTGGCAGGGAAACGTCCGGACTGCCGGACTGGATCCACGAGGAGTTCCCGGAGCAGTGTCTGCGGATCCCCATGATTCCCGATCCGAAAGCCCGCTGTCTGAATCTGTCCAATGCGGTGGCGGTAGTAGTGTACGAAGCATTCCGGCAACAGCCGGATTTTGGCGGACTGAGTCTTACGCCTACATTTCATTCTGGAAAACTCAATTCACAGTATGAGTAAAATGAAATTCGGTATTACAGGAGGAGAATATGATCGTTTTAAAAGAATTTGAATTTGATGCGGCGCATTATCTTCCCAGTTACAACGGGAAGTGCGAGCATTTGCACGGTCATACATATAAATTGGTGGTCAAGGTTGACGGACGTCCGGATATGGAAGGCATGGTGCTGGACTTTTCTCTTTTAAAGAAAATTGTGCAGACCAAAGTGCTGCGCAGGCTGGACCACAAATTGCTGAATGATGTGATCCCCAATCCCAGCGCGGAGAATATTGCTATCTGGGTGTGGAACCAGCTGGCCAAACCGCTGTATGGTGAGAACCGCCGGCTGTGCGAGGTAGAAGTATGGGAGACGCGTACCAGCGGCTGTATTTACCGCGGGGAGTTTTATGAAGGCGAATTGTGCTGACGCCGGCGCAAAAAACAGGATGAAAAGGATTACAACATCATGGATCAGAATACAGGACTGGAAGAAAAGAAAAAACTGCTGAAGGATGTGCAATCGGAACAGGACTGCCGCAATATCCCGCTGAAGCACGTGGGTATTACAGACCTGCGCTGGCCGCTGGTACTGCGCGACCGGCAAAAAGGAGAACAGCATACGGTAGCGACGGTTACGTTAGCTGTAGATCTGCCCAAAGATTTGCGGGGCACCCACATGAGCCGTTTTGTACAATGTCTGCAGAAGCTGCATATAGTCAATCTTTCCGCGCTGGAAGAAGTGCTGGACGATTTGAAGGAAAGCCTGAAGGCCGATAAGGCATTTATGAAACTGGAATTTCCTTATTTCATTGAGAAAAAAGCGCCGGTAAGCGGACTGTCTTCCGTAATGGACCTGAATTGTGTCTATACGGTGGAAAAAGGAGAACGCTTTACCCAGAAGATGGAGGTGCAGGTCCCGATTCAGACACTGTGCCCCTGTTCAAAAGAGATCAGCTCGTACGGCGCGCACAACCAACGGGCCACGGCGTCGCTGGAAATTGAAGCCGGCGAGTTCGTCTGGATCGAAGAACTGGCAGAACTGGCAGACGCAAGCGCCAGCGCACCGGTTTATGGGTTGCTGAAGCGGCCCGATGAAAAATTCGTGACCGAAGAAGCGTATGACAACCCGCGGTTCGTAGAGGATGCGGTGCGGGAAATTGCCCTGCGGCTGGACGCGGATCCTCGTATCAGCTGGTATCGGGCTACTGTGAAAAGCTATGAAAGCATTCATAATCATAATGCCTTTGCCTGTGTGGAAAAAGGGTGGAACTGATGTTATACGAAGTAAATCAGGATGCGCTGCTGTATGAACTGGAACATTTGGGCGTGTATAAACCCAGCGTTGCTATCATGCTGGGAAAAGGAAAGATCACCCCGCTGAAGCTGCTGCAGGTCCGGACGCCGGCGGCCAATATCATCAAACAGGAGATGCTGGCAGCGGGCGGCGACTGCGCTACGCCCGGTACGACCATTACCTGCGCGGTTCCCCGTGTGGATATTTTGCTATTGGGGAATCAGAAGCATTATAAAACGCTGCTGTATAAACTGAAACAAATGCCGTATTTCGGGATTCCGGATATTGTGAAAGAACTGGAACGGTATCTTTCCCCGTCGCCTAAACTTACGAAACTGGCAGACGGGCGTGTGTTGCGCTATGATTCGGTCAAGGTGATGGGAATCATCAATGTGACGCCGGATTCTTTTTATGCCGGTTCACGCCGTACCGGACTGGACGCTGTGCTGGAGCAGGCGGAAAAAATGCTGGCAGAAGGCGCGGCGATACTGGATATCGGCGGGGAATCCACCCGCCCCGGCAGCGACCCGGTGACGCCGGAAGAGGAACGGGCGCGGGTATTGCCTGCGGTGAAAGCAATCAAAACGAAATTTCCGGAAGCCATTCTTTCCGTAGATACCTATCGGGCGGCGCTGGCCAGGGAAGCTGTGCAGTGCGGCGTCGATATGATCAACGACATCAGCGCCATGACCGCAGATGAATCCATGATTGCCGTTGTAGAAGAAACAAAAGCGCCTGTCATCCTGATGCATCGCAAAGGCAACTCGAAAGATATGCAACTGCAGTGTGTATATAAAAATGTAGTGCAGGAAGTGACGGAATATTTATTGGGTCGGGCGGCGCTGTTGCAGGAGAGACAGATCGGCGCGGATAAGATCATTCTGGATCCCGGCATCGGTTTTGCCAAAAATGACGAACAGAATCTGCGGCTTATGCAGAACCTGAACTCGCTGACGGTGAATCCGTATCCGGTACTGATGGCCGCGTCACGGAAAACGACGATTGGTAATGTGCTGGGTAAAGAAGCTGCAGTTTGCAGTTGCGTGAAAGAAAATGCGGAAAGCGTTTTGAACAATGGGATGGCGCCGGCAGCAGAAAAGACGAACTTTGCGCCGCTGCCTCCGGAAGAACGGATGGAAGGCACGCTGGCAGTGACGGCGGCGGCTGTATATGCCGGAGCCAGCCTGGTGCGGGTACATGACGTAAAAGAAAATGTAAGGCTGATCCGTATGCTGGAAGCGATCCGGAGAGTCTGATTTTATAAATTGAAATTAGCGGATGAATAAAAATTAATCAGCGGTTCTATAACTGTTTTTCTGCAATCATTCTAAAGGAGCGGGTCATGTCAATTTACATCGCCCTGGGCAGTAACCTGGGGGATAAAAGAGAAAATCTGGAAGAGGCGCTGCGTCTTCTGAAAAAAAAGGGGATAACCGTCTGCAAGGTTTCCGATTTTATTGTGACGGAACCGTATGGCGTGACAGACCAGCCCGCTTTTTTTAACGCAGCGGCAGAAATTAAAACAGAAAAATCTCCGACAGCGCTTTTACATACGCTGTTGGATATTGAAAATGAAATGGGGAGAAAACGCCTCCGCCGCTGGGGCGAACGGAACATAGATCTGGACCTGTTGTTATATGACGATCAGATCATCGACCTGCCGGAATTAAAAGTGCCCCACCCGGATATGCAGAACCGTGACTTTGTGTTACGCCCGCTGGCGCAGATTGCGCCGGATGCAGCGCACCCGGTATTGAAGAAAACAATAAAAGAAATGTGGGAGAGTTTACGATGCTGTTGCCGCCAGAATAAATTATAGGTTGTTAATTCCGGTTTAGCAGGCTGGCAGAAACATGTGCAGACGAACTAATCAGCTCTTATTTAATAACAGTATTGAATTGAGTTGTGCTTTTTAATTTTTTTATGTAAAATATATATAAGGTTTTAGGGCATCATAGTAAGTAATTTTGCCATTGGAGGAAAATTTTATGGATTCTGCTAAAACGTTAGCCAAGGATGTAATGAAAAAGGAAGTGATTTCCGTATTGCCGGAAACGCCGGTAAAAGAAATTGCGCGGATCATGGTTGAACAGAAGATTTCTGCTCTTCCCGTGGTCAATAAGTTCAATGAAATATTGGGCGTTGTGAGCGAAAGCGACCTGATTAGCAAGGTTGTCAAGCCTCATGAACCGGGAATCATGACTTTTCTGTACCATGCAGCGCTTGCAAGCAGCAGCGAAGTATTGGAATACCGCAAGGCAATGTCGCGTTGGAATGCGCAGACTGCAGAGCAGGCCATGACTTCGCCGGCCATTTGTGTGGATAAGGACGAAGCGATTGAAAATGTTGGCCGGATTATGCTTGATGATAAGGTGAAACGTGTTTTTGTAACAGAAGAAGGGCATCTTCTTGGTGTGATCAGCCGCTCTGTCTTTGTAGAACTGCTTCTGAAGGAAGAATGAAAAGGCGTCCGCAATACAGAAGGCTGCCATTGAAATAGAAAATCTGTAGAACCGTAAATAAGTGGCGCCTGGTCACAGGCATCACTGCGGTTATTATTCTTGAGCCGTGGATTTTTCTGCGGCTGTTTTATTATAATTTGCATAACAAACAGTGAGGGGATTGCTATGCCGTCTGACAATCAGTTACACAAAGATCATGATTTCAGTTTTGAACAGGTTCCGGTCCACGCCAGAAAAAACTTCTGGCCCATGTTTTTTATCATGCTGGGTTTCACTTTTTGTTCCTCCAGCATGTCGGTAGGCGCTAATCTGGGAAATGGTCTTGAATTTTTCGGATTTGCTATTTCTGTATTTGCCGGCGGTATCATTCTGGCCATTTACACCGGCTTGTTAGGTTATATCGGCTGCGGTACCGGTCTTTCGTTTGACCTGTTGGCACGGCGTTCTTTTGGCATGGCAGGTTCCCTCCTTCCGTCGCTGCTGATCTGTCTTACGCAGATTGGCTGGTTTGGCGTCGGGGTTGCCATGTTTTCTTTTCCGGCTGCCGAAGCGCTGCATGTGAGTCCGCTGGTGCTGATTGTTGCCAGCGGTTTTTGTATGACGGCTTCTGCCTATTTTGGCATTCGGGGGATGGAAATTGTCAGCTATATCTCGGTTCCGCTGATCCTGATCCTCGGCATGTATTCAATCATCCAGGCCATGCAGGCTGGCGGCGGAATGACCGCGATTTTTGCCAGAAGTGCCGGCAGGATTACCATATTCAGCGCCATTGGGCTGGTCGTGGGTTCTTTTGTAAGCGGCGGTACGACGACGCCGAATTTTACCCGTTTTGCAAAAGAAAAAAAGTCAGCGGTGTTTACTACAGTCATAGCTTTTCTGATCGGTAACACGCTGATGTTTGCTTTTGGCGCGGTAGGCGGTGCGTTTACCGGGAAAGACGATATTTTTTATGTGATGATAGCCCAGGGGCTTCTGCTGCCCGCCCTTGTGGTGCTGGGCGCCAATATCTGGACGACTAATGACAATGCGTTGTACAGCGGGGGACTCAGCCTTTCGAATATTACCGGGATCCGCAAACGCCCGCTGGTCATTGTCAGCGGCATTATTGGCACCGCGGCGTCCGGCTGGATGTACAACAATTTTGTAAGCTGGCTCATCTTTTTAAATGCCACGCTGCCGCCGATAGGCGCAATCATTATCCTTGACTATTTCTGGAATCCGCAGCATTACCGGGCAGGGGAGGAAGCATTCAGGGGTATTCATTGGGGCGCAGTGGCAGGTGTGATTGTCGGGGCGCTGGCAGGGAATTTTATCCACGCCGGTATTACCAGTATCAATGCCATGATCGTGGGCTGTATCTGCTATCTTTTGTATGAAAAGGCCGCGCGTTGATGTGAATTGCAAAAAAAATCAGAGGGAGAGTTTCACGGCACGGAGCAGCCCGTGCCGTGAAACTCTCCCTCTGATTTTTTAATGCGTTCTGATTTTTTAAATTACTTTTCGTTTGCTTTGATGCACTCGTTGATATCTTTGATCAGTGCGGGAACATCAAGACCGTGTGCGCCGGCGCCTTCACCGATGGTCTCGAACTGGGCGGCCATGCAGCCGATGCAGCCCAGACCGTAATCGGCAAATACCTGCATGATTTCCGGATGCGCCTGGACGGCTTCGATGATATTGGTATCTGCAGTAATAACGTCAGCAGTTTTTACAGTTTCATTTACTTCCATTGCATTCACCTCATATAAATTTTTTGTTTGGGAAGAAAGGATTCCCCAGTTGCGGCAGAAAAGCTGCCGCATATAATTTGGAAGAAAATGACAGGCATTTTCTCTTTTGTGTTGCAGGGATATTATAGCATTGATTCATAAAAAGGAAAAGGCGGGAATGAAAATTTCAATATTTTTTCAAAAAGATGTATAAAGTGGTTGCAAAATAAAAAGCTTGACTGTATAATGGAGAAAAGTGGTGAAAAGTGGGTAAAAGGGGTGAAGAAAATGTTCCTGGGTGAATACCGGCATTCTCTGGACGACAAGGGTCGTCTCTTCATTCCTGCCAAACTGCGGGAAGCGCTTGGCAAGCGCTTTTATATCAGCAAAGGGTTCGATCATTGCCTGATGATTTACGATGAAACGCAGTGGAACCTGTTTTCAGAAAAGCTGAATGCGCTGTCCATGGGACAGAAAAAGAACCGTGACATCAAACGTTTTTTCTTTTCCGGCGCGGATGAATTCACCTGCGATAAACAGGGAAGAGTGTTGTTAAGCGCCGTACTTCGGCAATATGCCGGAATCACAAAAGATACAGTGATCGTCGGCGTAGGCGATAAAGCGGAAATCTGGTCGGCAGAACAGTGGCAGATCAGGGATGAAGCGGCGGAGCAGATGATAGAAGAAGGCCTGGATGATTTGAATCTGGATATTTAAGGAAGCCGGTTATGGAATTTGAACATGTAAGTGTGCTTTTGAAGCCATCAGTAAACTGGCTTGTTACAGACCCGGACGGGATCTATGTTGACTGTACCCTGGGAGGCGCCGGACATTCGGCTGAAATTGTTTCGCGTCTTTCGGAAAACGGGCGACTGATCGGTATCGATCAGGATGACGATGCGTTAGCGGCGGCCAGGGAGCGGCTGCAGGACGCAAGATGCCGGGTGGATATCGTAAAATCAAACTTCCGGCAGTTGAAAGAGGTATTGCAACAGTTGGAGTTACATGCTGTTACCGGTATCCTGTTTGATCTGGGGGTTTCTTCCTACCAGCTGGATACGCCGGAACGGGGCTTTTCTTATATGCATGAAGGCCCTCTGGACATGCGGATGGATCAGGGTGCTTTGCTCACTGCAGACACGATTGTAAATACGTACAGCGAAGAGGCGCTGGCCGCACTGATCTGGCGGTACGGCGAAGAGAGATGGGCTAAACGTATCGCACAGTTTATTGTGACGGAACGGAAAAAGAAACCGCTGCATACGACCGGTGAACTGGTCGATGTGATAAAAAAAGCGATTCCAAAAGGCGCGCGCAAAGATGGACCGCATCCTGCAAAACGGACGTTCCAGGCATTGCGGATCGAAGTAAACGATGAGCTGAACATCCTGGATCCGGTGATTGAAGACGCGGTGGATGCGCTGAAGCCGGGCGGACGGATCGGGATCATCACGTTTCAGTCATTGGAAGACCGGATTGTGAAACAGAAGCTTGCGCAGCTGGCCAGAGGATGCATCTGTCCGCCGCACATGCCGTGTGTATGCGGCAGGAAGCCGGTGGTGAAAAAACCGGGGAGTCTGGCGCCGGAAGATGCTGAAGTGGAAGGCAATCCCAGAGCGCGGAGCGCAAGGCTGCGTTTTGCGGAAAAGTTATAATAAGCTGTTTATGAAATATCCATTCTGTTTTGAATTTATATAAGGCGGGAAATATGAAATGTTAGCGAGAAAATACAATTACGAAGAACGCTGGGAACAACAGGAGCAACAGGAGCAATCTGTCGTAACCCGTCCCCATCCCAGGCGTGTGCGGAAACCGAATTATAAATTGTTTCGTCGGCGCTTATTTGTTACAGTCGGACTGATACTTGCCATGTATTTCGCGACCGTTATGCGAAGCGCGGCGTTAGTGTCTGCCGGAAAACAGTTGATAAAACTGCAGACGCAGGAGTCGCAGCTGATTTCGAAAAATTCCGAGTTAAAGATAGAAGTGGACCAGCTGAAAGGTCCGGAACGGATCACATCCATTGCGGAAAAACAGTTGGGGATGAAAGTGGCCCGCAGCAATATTTATGTGAAAGCATCTAATCGTTAGGTTATCATCAGGAAAAGATGTAGAAAGATCTTGCTCTTGTTATAGCCTTTTAAAATTTTGTAACGGAATGATAAAATGAATTTTGAGAGGCAGCCTTTTCAGGCTGCCATTTCAGTTTAAGGAGGAATTTGTATGCAGAAGCAACTACAGCTCTTAATTGATTTGTTGCCCGAGGTTACGGTTATTGGCAAAACGGATAAAATCGTTACAGATGTAACGGCAGATTCGCGGACTGTACAGAAGGGAAGTCTGTTTATTGCATTAAAAGGCGTTCATGTGGACGGGCATAAATTTTTGACAAAAGCGGCGGAAGCTGGCGCAGTTGCAGCTTTGGTAGAAGATGTCCCCCCGGTTGTTCCGGAAGGGCTGACGCTGTTGCAGTCGAAAGATGTACGCGGCGCGATGGAGCTGATTGCGCCATACTTTTTTGATTACCCCGGTAAAACCATGCGTATGATCGGCGTGACCGGCACAAACGGAAAAACGACCAGTACCAACATCATCCGCCAGGTGCTGAAAAGCGCGGGATACAAATGCGGCATGATCGGTACCATCAACGTGATGATTGGGGAAGAGTCTGTGGTGTCCCATAACACTACGCCGGATGTGGTGGACCTGCAAAAATTTTTGTACCGCATGAAAGAAGCCGGCTGCCAGTATGTGGTGATGGAAGTTTCTTCCCATGCGCTGGCATTAAAACGTGTGGCCGGTATTGAATACGACACAGCGGCGCTCACCAATATAACGGAAGACCATCTGGATTTCCATAAGACCATGGAAGCTTATCGGGATGCTAAAAGTTTGCTGTTTGAGCATCTGTCCGACGGGGAAAAAGAAAATAAAACTGCCGTGTTCAATGCGGATGAACCGGCCAGCAAAGTTATCGAAGCCCGGACGAAAGCGCCGTACCTGACCTACGGCATGGGAAAAGAAAATGACATTTATCCGCTGGCTTATGATGTGGAAGCCAAAGGGATGCACCTGTGCCTTCACACGCCGGCGGGAGAGATGGACCTGCAGCTTAACATCACCGGAAAGTTCAACGTGTATAATGTGATGTGCGCTGTCGGCGCGTTGCTGGCAGAAAAAATTGATAAAGCGGAAATAGAAAAAGCGCTGAACGGGTTTGCCGGCGTGCCGGGACGGTTCCAGCTGGTGGAAGCCGGACAGCCGTATACGGTGATCGTGGATTATGCGCATACGCCGGATGGATTGGAGAATGTGCTGAATACGGCTCGTTTGATTACAAAAGGCCGTCTCTGGGTTGTGTTCGGCTGCGGTGGCGACCGGGATAACAAGAAGCGTCCCATTATGGGTGAAATTGCATTGCGGCTTGCCGACGATGTAGTAGTGACATCCGACAATCCGCGCAGCGAGGATCCGGAGAAGATCATTGATCAGATCGAGATTGCATTGAAACCTGTGCCGGAAGGAAAATCCGTAACCCGGATCGCAGACCGTAAAGCCGCCATTGAATATGCGCTGGCTCATGCGGGCAAAGAGGATGTGATCATGGTTGCGGGAAAAGGACATGAGAATTATCAGATACTGAAAGATAAAACGATCCATTTTGATGATAAAGAAGTGGTGGAAGAATATTGGAAGGGGAAACAGGCATGATTACATTGCAGGAAGTGATTGCGGCTACAGGCGGCCGTTGTGACTTTGCAGGGAATCCGGATTTTGCCGGGGTGAATACGGATACCAGGACGATTACCCGGGGCGAATTGTTTATCGCGCTGAAAGGGGAAAACTTTGACGGGCATGCGTATGCCGGAAAAGCCGTGGAAAACGGCGCGGCAGGGATTGTTGCATCACAGCCGACAGAAGCGCCGTCAGGAATTCCGGTCATATATGTAAAAGATACGTTAAAAGCGTATCAGGACATCGCTCATGCGTACCGTATGAGTTTTCCAAAATTAAAGGTCGTGGCCATCACCGGGTCTAACGGAAAAACTTCCACAAAGGATATGGTTGCGGCAGTTCTTTCTTCCAAATTCAATGTTGTCAAGACCCAGGCCAATTTTAATAATGAGATCGGACTTCCCCGGACATTGTTAAGTATCCGCTCCGATACGGAAATCGCCGTGGTTGAGATGGGGATGCGCGGGTTAGGTCAGATTAAGGCTATGTGCGCAATTGCCAGACCGGATGTAGCGGTAATTTCTAATGTAGGTTCCACGCATGTGGGAGAATTGGGAAGCCTGGATAATATTGCAAAAGCAAAAAGTGAAATCCTGGAAGATTTACCTTCTGAAGGATTTGCCGTGCTCAACGGGGACCTGCCCCGGGTTCGCGGGATGCAAAGCAAACTGCATACGCCGGTTGCCTGGTTCGGTATGCGGGAAGAAGATGATGTACGGGCAGATCAGGTAGCGATTGCGGCGGACGGAAGCCGTTTCATATGCAGGGCCGGAAACGAAGCCGAAGAGTTTTATATCCCGCAGATCGGCGAACATAATGTCATGAATGCGTTATCCGCTATTGCAGTCGGAAGGTATTTTGGTGTACAATTAAATAATATGAAAACAGCGTTGTCCGGTATTGTTTTAACAGGAAGCCGGCAGGAGCTGCTTCATTTTGGCGACTATACCGTGATCAACGATGCATATAACGCAAGTCCGGCTTCTATGGAGGCCGCTTTTGCCACGCTGGAAAGGCTGAAGCACAGCGCAAAACCGCCCTGCCGTACGATTGCGGTGGTGGCTGACATGCTGGAACTGGGGGATACGGCTGAAGAGGCGCATAAAAGTGTCGGGCGTATGGCTGCCGATGCAAAGACAGATATCCTGCTGGGTTATGGGAATGAAACGAAAGCCGCTGTTGCGGAAGCGTTAGCTGACGGTGTGCGGGCGTTTTATTTTGCGGACCGGCAGGGCGCTGCAGAAAAGCTGGAGGAGATACTGGAACCGGGCGACATTGTCTTGCTGAAAGGATCCCATTCGATGCAGGTCGCCGGTATCATCGATCTGGTATTTAAGAAGAAATAAAAATAATTATTGCAGAAATGGACACGCTGAATTATGGAAGAGCTGAATTAACCAGTGATTCCTTAATGTTAAGGCGTTTCCCTGACAAAACTAGGAAAGTTTGGTGCACAGTATGGAAATTACGGGCCTGCAAGCCCTGGGGGCGCTGCTGACTGCCCTGATCGTTTGCGCGGCATTGGGACCGGTTATGATTCCGATGCTTCATAAGTTAAAGTTTGGACAGAGTATTCGAGATGAAGGTCCCGCCAGCCACATGAAAAAGAGCGGGACGCCGACCATGGGCGGTATTATGATGTTATGCGGCCTGTTTGTCGCCATGGTAGTCTGGAACCGGTTTACGCCACTGATCGCGATTGCGTTTGTGCTGACTTTCGGCCACGCGCTGATCGGATTTCTGGACGATTATATCAAAGTAGTAATGAAACGGAATCTGGGGCTGACGGCAAAGCAGAAGATGGCATTGCAAATCGCGCTGGCACTGACGTATATTTATTATGTGGAGCAGCATGTGGGTCCGGAAGGGACTGCACTGTGGATTCCCGGAACATCTATTTCTATACAGATGGGATGGCTGTATTATGTGCTGGTTCTGTTCCTGCTTGTAGGAACGACTAACGCGGTGAACCTTACGGATGGACTGGATGGATTAGTTTCCTCCGTCAGCATACCGGTCATGCTGGTCTACGCCGTAATTGCCTGGCAGATCGGCGAAGGAGATCTGTGCCTGTTTGCGCTGGCTGTTTTGGGAAGCTGTCTCGGTTTTCTGGTCTGGAACCGGAACCCGGCCAAGGTGTTTATGGGCGATACCGGATCCCTCGCGTTAGGCGGCGCAGTTGCAGCGCTGGCATTGCTGACGCACACGGAAGTTCTTTTGGTCATTCTTGGCGGCGTGTATGTACTGGAAACGTTGTCGGTCATTATTCAGGTTGCCTATTTTAAACATACCGGCGGGAAGCGGGTATTCCGCATGACGCCGATCCATCATCATTTTGAACTGGGCGGCTGGAAAGAAACGAAAGTTGTGACGGTATTTACTCTGGCAAGCTGTTTGTTCGGCCTGCTTGCTATGGGGCTGTGGCTGATGGGAAAGGGTGGCATATAGTATGTCTGAGATACAAAATGTTATGGTCTTTGGCGCAGGGATCAGCGGGAAAGGCGCGGCTGCGGAACTGGCAGAGCAAGGAAAGACGGTTTTCCTGTATGACGATACGCCGAAAGTACTGGAACCTGAGTTAGCAGACGCATTGGCCGCGAATGGCGGCGGTTTCGTCAGCGGTAACGTGGAAGAAGTTTTGGCAAAAGTACAGCAGGTTGTTTTATCGCCGGCGGTGCCCCTGGCATTGCCTGTACTGCAAAAGGCAGCGGCAGATGGAATTGAAGTGATTGCTGAAATTGAACTGGCATGGCGGAATTTTCCCGGACATATGATTGCGATTACCGGGACCAATGGAAAAACGACAACGACGACACTGGTAGGCGAGATGATGAAAAAACTGCCAGTAAAAACCGCTGTGGGAGGAAATATCGGATTTGCTCTTTCACGGGAAGTGAAGGGTCTTGATAAAAACAGCTGGGTGACAGCGGAAGTTTCCAGTTATCAGCTGGAGGGGATCCGGCAATTTTCTCCGGATGTGGCTGCGGTACTCAATCTTACGCCAGACCATATGGAACGGCATAAGACCATGGATGAATATGCGCGCTGCAAACGGAATGTTTTTGTCAATCAGACGGCAAAGCAGGTAACTATTTTGAATTATGACGATCCGGAGGTTCGCACCTGGGGAAAGTATTGCAGGGGAAAAATCTGTTATTTCAGCCGGAAAGCAGTTTTGCCGGAAGGCGTTTACATGAAAGACGGAAGTTTCTTTGTAAAATGGAACAATAAAGTGTCTGAGATCTGTCATAAATCGGAACTGCAGATCTTTGGCGCCCATAATGAAGAGAATGTGCTGGCAGCTATAGCCTGCGGATATTTTGCAGGAGTGACCGCAGAAAATATGCGCCAGACCCTGTTGGATTTTAAAGGGGTGGAACATCGGATCGAATATGTGACTACGATCCATGGCGTGCCGTATTACAACGACTCTAAGGCGACGAATACGGATTCTGTGATCAAAGCGCTGGAAGCATTTCCAGGCGGACATATCATTCTGTTGGCCGGCGGTCATGATAAAATGACGCCGTTGGAACCCATGATGAATCTGATCCGCGAAAAGACGGACCTTCTGATTTTGCTGGGGGAGGCGAAAGAACGGTTTTATGAGGCGGCGGTAACGGCAGGCGTGCAGAATATAGTGAAAGTTGATACGTTTAAAGCTGCGGTAGATACGGCTTATGCTGTGGCGAAACCGCCGCAGATCGTTTTGTTATCCCCCGCGTGCTCGTCCTTTGACATGTTCCATGATATGGGAGAACGGGGCCGTTATTTCAAAAAGCTGGTACATGAGCTGGAAAAATAAGATACTGCTGATACAAAGGGTTGTTTCCTGATTTTGGAAAAAATTATTTTGGCAGCAGTGAATAAAGGAGATTTTGGTAAGATGAGAGTAATCATATCAGGCGGGGGTACGGGCGGACATATTTATCCGGCTCTTACTATCGCGGATACGATTAAGAGGATAGCGCCTGAAGCGGAGATACGTTTTGTCGGAACGACGCACGGCCTGGAAAAAGATCTGGTCCCCCGGGCAGGGTATCCGATTGATTTTATCGACGTGCAGGGATTTCAGCGCAGGCTGAGCCTGGATACGCTGCGGTCGATAGGAAAACTGTTTACCGGGTTGTACGATGCAAAAAAATTGTTGGATGAATATCAGCCTCATCTGGTGATTGGGACCGGCGGTTATGTATGCGGGCCTATTGTCTTCCTTGCAGCGCTGAAAGGAATTCCTTCCTGCGTGCAGGAGCAGAACGCAATGCCGGGTGTGACCAATAAAATTTTATCTTATTTCGTTAAAAAAATTTTTTTGGGTTATAAAGAAGCGGATAAATATTTTAAAGGGAAAGCGCAGAAAATTTTTACCGGGAATCCGATCCGGCAGGAAATTTTAAATCACAGGCGTGTGGAAGGTTTAAAATTTTTTCAGCTTGAAGCGGGAAAGAAAACCATTTTGATTGCCGGCGGCAGCCTGGGCGCAGCGTCGATCAACAAAGCGGCTTTCTGGCTGGAAAAGAATCTTTCCGGACGGGACGATGTACAGGTATTGCATGCGACAGGAAAAAAGAATTATGAAGCGTATGCAAAACAGATCGAAGAGGCCGGCGGGTTCAAATCAAATATTCATGTAGCTCCTTACTTATACGATATGCCGCTGGCGCTGGCCGCCGCGGATCTTGCCGTCTTCCGGGCAGGCGCTATCGGCCTGGCGGAACTGACGGCGAAAGGAATCCCGTCCATATTGATCCCGTTTCCTTTTGCTACGGCAAACCATCAGGAATTTAATGCCAGGGCGCTGGAAGCGGAAGGCGCGGCTCATGTAATTCTGGACAAGGATCTGGATGGGGACATTTTGCTGGAAAAAGTAGAACACTTATTGATGTATGAAGAGGAACTGAAGAAGATGAAGCTTGCCGCAGGCAAGGCGGGACGGCCAAAAGCCGCGATGGAAATTGCAAAACAGGCGATTGCTTTGGTAAAAAAATAAAGGCGGAGGTAAAGCAGATGTTGGAGAATTACAGACATATCCACTTTATCGGTATTGGCGGGGCAGGAATGAGCGCATTGGCGTATGTGCTGGTGAAACGGGGCTTTGAGATTACCGGTTCCGACCTGCAGGTTGGTCATATGGCTTATGAGCTGGCCGAAGCCGGCGCCATGGTTTACATGGGACATGATGACTGCCAGATCGAGGGGGCGGACGCCATTGTTGTGTCTACGGCGATTCCGGAAACTAATCCTGAACTGGCGGCGGCCCGTCAAAAAAATCTCCCTGTTTTACATCGCAGCGATGTTTTGAAAGAATTATTAAATGGAAAAGGCGTGAAAGGTGTGGCGGTTGCGGGAGCCCACGGCAAGACTACTACAAGCGCCATGATTGGGGTCATTGCCGCAGAAGCAGGCATCG
>Ga0247610_10004421_pt1 | contig 15043 bp, 21 predicted proteins | sample 174DNAGHGhighgp2_FD_193483 | JGI IMG/M metagenome (GOLD analysis project Ga0247610, IMG submission 193483) | Sheep rumen microbial communities from Palmerston North, Manawatu-Wanganui, New Zealand - 1742 DNA GHGhigh gp2 | ecosystem: Host-associated > Mammals > Digestive system > Stomach > Rumen... | reverse complement strand
AAAGGGTATTATTTATTAAAAAACGGCTGTCCATTTCCGTCCTTCGGCATGGAACGAAAAGGTATTGTCCAATTAAACGGACACTAACGTTATAGAGAAAATGTATATCAGTTATGCGAAATGTAAATGAAACACTGTCCAATTAACGGGACACCTTCCGATCCGCTCCGGGACGGTGGCCTTTGGTGTTGAGCGGCATTGTGCATTGTGCATGATGTCCGAGTAACGGTACACGAAAGGACGCGCCTATAACCGGCGCGCCCTTCCGATATAATAAGAGTTATGGAGAAAGTTAAAAATGCCCTTGGGATTTACTCATCGCCGAAGTCAGCAAAGAAGAACAGACACGGTAAAAAGTAAATTACGCATGTTGCCGCGTAAGCGTAAACCTCAATACTGATATTGCCGCTTGCATCCACTTTGATCGCCTGACTGTGATGGTCAGCATTCGAACCGAACAAACCGATTCCCGCGCTGCCGATGGTATAAGCCGCGCCCGTGGCTTTCACGGTCGGATTGCTGATTGTCAGTGTATAGCGCTGGCCTACTGTCATACCTGAAAGAGAGGTATAACCGTAAATTTTGCCGACGCTTTTATCCGCATTCAGCGCATAAGAAATGACTGTGCCGCGGTTTGTGATCGATCCCGGAACATTCACCGTCGCCGCACCAGTCAGTTTTAAGTTAAGATCAATCGCTTTCAGCGCGCCGCCTTCGATAGCCAACCCCGATCCAACCGCAAGATTGATCTGATCGCCGTTTTCATCCTCTCCAAAGATAATTGTTTCTTCCGGCGCGGTTACCGGCTTTTTGATCGCGCGGCTGATATCTCCGGCCGTACCGGCTGCCAGTTCCGCGGTAACGGTGTTTCCTTGCCTTGTAAAATCAACCGTTGCGCCGTCATTAAAAGTAAGTGTGTTTTCCTTCTGCGCCAGCGCCTGAGCATTGGCATAAATTGCCGCGTCAATCGCGTTCATTGCGCCATTGAAATCCACCAGCCAAGCCGGTTTATCAGTTTCAACGAAAACCGGTAAATTATAATGCGTTGTTCTATTCGTAGCACTCATTGAATCATATACCCCCTTTTTAACTGATATAGTCTTTTCCGTTGATATCATAATTGATCGCGGTCAGCTGCAAAGCATCATACGCGGCCGCGGTCAGTTCCGCTGCGTCATACTCGCCAGCCGTCAGCGCGTTCTGTTTTAGCATATCCGAAATATAATTTAATACAGTTTGTATTGGCTGCATCTGTCCGGTAAACGGGTTGATCACTTCAAGATCAATCAATTGATTGTCAATATAGTCTTTCAGCCAGTTAAAATTATACTCGATCTGCTGCGTATTCGCGTTGACTTGTTCCCGGATCAGTTCCATATTTTCCGTGATGGAATTTAATGACAGCTGCAATTCAGATAAAAAATTCTGAAATTCCACGCGGTCAAGTTTTAACGCAATGGCCGCTTCCAGTTCCGCTTTATCGGCTGCCAGCTGCGCCAGCACTTCCGCGATTTTCGCATTTACATATTCTTCCGTCGCAAACTGTCCCAGCGAGTTAAAATAATCAATCAATTCGTTGATCTTTTCCCGCAGCTTACAAAGCACTTCATAATAAGAAAGTGATTTTTCATAAGTTAGCGGTAAGATCCCCGCGCAAAAACAGTTTTTTAATTTTTCCATTGCTTCACCCCCTTAATAAAGTAAAAAGAAAAGGTCGGAAAGATCATTTATGATCATTTGATCGATATCAATGATCTTGTCATAAAAATCATTGAACAATTCAAATTTTGTTTTAGCGCCACGATAGCCGGATTCGTTTGTGAGTTCTTCGCCGCTCGTTTCCGTGCTGCTTTCTCCGGATGTTTCACCGGAATTTTTTATATTCCGGTAGTCGGTCAAATAATCCAACTGTTCAACGTCCCGCAGCCCGCCTTGTGGCGTGTCATTGTAAGCATCTTTGCTTTCCGCGCTGCTTTCATCCCGTGAAACGGTTTGTCCCTGGCTGCTGGAATTTCGGCGGGTCGTCACGTCAATATTATTGATCCCGCTTTCGGCCAGCAGATTAAATTCCGCTTCGTACATCTTATTATAGCGCGGCATGATTTCATTCAATTTTGCTTGCAGCCGCCATTTCCAAAGTCCGAAAGTTTCTTGTCCGATCTCGCGGGTATAGTAATGACGTAAGATTTTCAACTCCAGCGGCTCTTTCAGATCCGCGCGAAAGATTGGATAATCAAAGTCAAAAATGACCGGCCGTGCAGCTGCTATGATCTCTTCCGGGGATTTATCCGGGATTTCTTCCAACGGAAACCCGCTTTTCATTTCACAGATAAACCGAAGTTCTGTGGTATATTTACTCATCGTTCGCGCCCCCTTCCGGATCATCCGCAAGCCCGTTTTCGTCGATGATCTCATCATCCGGATCGTTCACTTTTAGTTGATAATCTTCATTAAACACAACGTCGATATCTAAGTTAAACATTTTATTGATCTCATCGCAAGCGCGCTTTCGCATTAAAAGCCCTGATCCGCGGGCAGCGATCGCGCCGCCTAACTGGCGGTTCACCTCGTCCGTTGTCATGCGTTCTTTCTTATTAATATTGACATTCGAAACACCGAAAAAGGTTAAAAACTCATTCCAGTATTTCACCTTCATATCATAGATATCATTAGCAACAAACGGCGCGTCGGTTTTCAACACCTCGATCGGGTTCGCGGAAAGCGTTTTATCACCAAAAATAACCGGCTGTCCACCCTCATATTTCAGATAAAGGTTTTCTACGGAAAGCCGCTCATTTTCATTACACCGGATCAAAACCGGGGTTTTCTGTGCATTGATATTTATATCAATAATCTGATCATAAAAATAAAAACGATCGGAATAATAACGCACTACCGGAATACTGGACGACCGCAGCACATTATTATAAATGATCACACTATTCGTAATATCCCGCTCGAGATTCATCCCATTATTGGCATAAAGTCGGCGGTAAATCGGCCGGTTATACTTATCCAGCTTCCCGGCGTTTACCGTACGCATGACAAAATAAAGCCCCGTGATATCGTCTTGTGCAAATACGATCTCCCCGCATTCAAATAAAGACAGTTCCAAAAACCGCGGGTCGATTTCTTCAGGAAGATTCACCCATTTAAAAAGTGTAACGGTGATCTCTTTTAATTTGCCAAAATAGATATTTTCCGAATATAGATTTTTAAAAATCGATTGCCGAAATTGATTAAACCTTGTAAAAATTCCCATAAATTACACCTGATTATTTAAGTTATAATTACCGATTTCATCGTGTACCTTCCAATAGGTGACACCGGCGTTATGGATCTCTTTGATTTTCCGGACATAATCCGCTGGCACATTCTGCGCCGCCATGTTAAGCCCGACTGTTTTGATATAATTCCAGTGAGGACGCGTCCGGATATCCGGCGTTTTGATCGCGTGGATCGCATAACCGAACATCGTAAAATAATCATCAACGATTTTTGCATCCTGAGCGCATAGGCTCATATACTTAAAGATAAAGCCGTATTTATTATCGACGACTTCCAGCGTCCCGGAAAGATTGCCAGCTGTTTTGTTTTTCATGTCCGCAGCTTCGGATTTGCTCATATCATCTGATATTTTGCCACCGATCGCACCGCCAACCGCGCCAATTAAACCACCAACCACTGCGCCCCCGACTGCGCCAATCGGGCCACCGGCCGCGCCGAGCATTGCGCCCGTTCCCGCGCTGCCGATCGCACCGGCTGCCACGCTATGCAAAATCTTATTTTGCCGCGTACTTTCAGATTGTGCAAGCCATGCTTTAAAACTGTCAATCGGATAGCACACTTGTGGAAGTTTCGGCGCTTCGATCCTTTCATCGAATACTGGTATATAATGATCGATTCCCGTGCCGCCCGCGTACGCACCCGAATTTTTATAATTCACCGGCGCGGCATAAATGCCACCCCCAGGAACGCAAGCGCCGCGGATCGTAAACGAATAATCATTAATTCCCGCGTCATGATCAAACCATTCATACCGGTAATTATTCGTTACGCTTCCGGTGTCCACGCACAAATAAGAAAATGGATAGGTAAACATTTTCTTATTTTTCGGGACGTACCCGTCCAGCGTTGCCGGTCTTGTGGCGTGCATGGTTTGAGAACGGTTCACAATTAAAGTCCCGTTTGAAACATTCGGGTCATTTGAGATCGTAACAAGCGGATTCGGAAACATGAAAACACACACAACATCTTCCCGCGTTTCGCCAGAGATCACATTTAAAAAGCTGTTTTTAAATGTGGTGATATCCTCATATTCAACAATCGAAACGCCGGATACATAATCACCAGCGACAGCCGATGCAGCAATGCCCTCATCCGCTGTCCCTTCCCGGCCGAAAGAGGAAAGCGCGACGATCACTGACCAGTTATCAAATCGATACCCCCACTCCCGCGCAAAAGCTGCACATTCACCATAATTGATAGATTCCGGAACAAGGTTTCCCCCGATCACGTCCGTGGCCGTGTGTTCCCGCTCCACAAACGACGGGAGATAATTCCAGTCAAAATAAAAGGTTGTTAAAACGTCGATCTCGTAAAACACGCGCGTGGTAATGTTATTAATGTATTCCACATTTGTAACAAACGCGTAAAACCAGCGATTAGAAAAACCGTGATTTTGAAAAGCCATATAATTGCAATTATATAACTCATTTACCGGCATTTCGATATCGCACTGGCCGCTGGTCACGCGTTGATAGCTTTGTTTGGTCAGCGTCGCGATCAGGTACGGGTTGTCCTCATGAAAAAAGGCCGTACGCGCTGCCGCGTTCGCAAACGACAGCGCGTTCTGATAGGTATTATCCAGCCGGATTCCGCTATAAAGTTTTATGTTTCCGTTGGGTTGTATTGTTATCATTATTAATCTTGTGTTTTATGCTGAATTTCGCAGTCACCGGTAATAATTAAAGCGTCATTTTCGTAAGTTATATCACCGGATAATTGCAGCAGTTCCATATTCACGTTAATAGAATCAACTAATAAAACTAAATAGCCATCATACAAAGGAATTTCGTAAGTGATCGGATCGTTGTTAACTGTCGGAAAATCTATACGGTTATTAACCATTAAATTTCCTCTTCGTATATAACACAATGGAATGTTAACAGTTAACTGCTCTTCGACTAAAGAAGATAAAGTTAATGAAGCAGTAGTTAATTCCGATGATCCGCCACCACCGCCACCGCCCGGCGCTTCCGCGCTGGTCGGCTCTGCATCTGCGAACGTGCTGACCAGTTCATAATATGGATAATTCTCCGGGAACAGTTCGACCTCTTTTGTCATTTTAATGACAAGGTATTTCCGCGTTTTATCCGCGATGTTTTCCACCGGAACGATAACATGATAATAGGAAACGTCGCGCAACACGCCCTCCACAATCTCCGTATCAAGCCGGAACATCACTGATGTAAGATCAGAAACGGCCGCAAATTTACCGAACGCCGTAGCAAGTGCAGCGCTGTCTGTTTCATTATAAATGGAAAAAGAAACGCATTTTTCCGGGTCGGTTTCTTCCGGATCATGAACAAAGCGATACCCCTTTAACGCTTCCGTATCGGTGAAGCACTTCGTATAAACGGGGGATTTGATGTCAGCACCGTTTTCTACATCGAGAAACTGTCCAAAAGTATAATTGGAATCATTCGCAATAAACATTTAAAAACCCCCCTTTCTATGACGCTTCGCCCAGCGTCGTTCCTGGCTCAAATAAGCCCGCTTCGCTGGCGCTTACGGTTAAAGTCGTAAGTGTTCCATCAATCAGCACTCCCGCCGCACTAAACGTCGGAAGGCTTTCCGCGTCCGGATCATAGGCAATGGTAATGACACCGTAAGGATCAACCGCCACCAGCTTTGCGCCCGTTACCGTGGCACTTTTAAACTGATAGGCTTGATCTCGATCCGTTTCTTCCGGTAAATGCGCTTTCGGTTCAAAGCACATGATAATAACACCGGCCGCTTTTACTGCGTTTTTGCAGATAAATTCCATAATCGCACCCCCTTAACTTACTTTCCAACGATCGCGACAGCGTTGCTGAACGGGGAAGTGCTGACGATTTTCCAGTTGTGATAGAAGTAGTTCCAATACAGACCAGCAGCGACGCGCTGATCTTCCATCTCGGAAACCTCATCGTAAATCTGGAAGAAATCTTTATCAACAATGATCGCTTCCACACCTTCCATGTTGGCAAGTTCGCCCTCGGTGATTTCGTCCACAAACGCGCCAGCGCCGCCGGTCGCTTCGCTTTCACTGTACGCTTCGCCAAAGGCGCGGATATCTGCCCAGCGTTCATTGTCAAAGCTTGTGAAATCATCGATCAGCAGCAGCTTACCCATGAAATCCGCTTTATCCATGTTAAAAGCGCTGGCCAGCACTTCAACATCAAATGACGCGTTGAAATCGCTGTTCATGAAGATATACTGATCCTCTTTCGGCGTGTTGTTACGCACGCCCGCATAATTATATTTAGAAGAAAGGAACGTAAAGTCATTGGAAAGACTCCGGAATTTAACCGCATAGTCCTTAATATCCGTTGCGGTGATCTGTTCGGTCAGGATCGAGCCTTCATTGACGCCCTTAATAAGCATATACTTAAACAGAAGAAATTCGTCATACTGAGCCGCCACAAATACCTGGTTGATTAGATCCGTGATCAGTCTTTCGACACCATCCGCAGAAAGAAACGCGCGTTTCAGCTGCTCTTTTTCGATGGTAAGCGGATACATCACGCGCCAGTTGGTGACATGGAACGCGCTTTTTACATCGCTTGCGTAACGCTTTAACTCGCGTTTGTGTGCAATATTCGCGCTATACGCGGTGACCTTTGCAAGGCCGATAAAGATTTCTTCCACGGAATCGCCGAATTCAAGAACGCCCTTTTTCAACATAGAATAAGGGTTATTGAAAACGGCGCTGGTGGTCAGCACAAGGCCGATCCGGTTCACCAGTGCGTTGATAAACTCATTCTGTAACGTCGGATTTCCCATGATGGAATCGCCGACTTTTGGGATGTCGGATACGTCGTGTACTTCGTCAATCGCGTCCTGATACGTCAGTGAAGCATTCGAGCGGATGACGTTTAAAATGTCAATGGTACGGCCATTAAGGCTCGTTTTTGCCGGTCTGTACATGTTTCATATACCCCCTTTTTAATCTTCTTCAATTGCTTTAAAGAAATCATCATAGGTAACGATTTCTTCTTTTTCTTCTTCGTGCGTGTTGCCGTCAACTTCTTCACCGGTCGGCGTTGTGTTCGGCGCGTCTGTAAAACGTGCGGTATAGCGTTCACGCCACGCGCGATCATTTTCTTCATATTTCGCTTTCCAGTCCTCGCTATCTGTGTAGCTGTCCATTGTATCGGACACGTCCTCGATGATCGCAATCACGGAATCGCCGTTATCATCTCCGGCGTATTCGCGGATTGCTGCGAGTAATTCTTCTTTGCTTCTAACTGCCATCGTTTAAATCTCCTTTTCTTTTTATTCTATCCAATTAGTTGGTTAGTGTCAAATCATTCATTGTTCCAATTTTTCAGATAATACAATAATTTGCTTTTTCGCTTTCCCGGCGACGGCGGGACATCGCCGCCCGGATCTGTTTCGGGAATCCGGAAGAATCCCAAGATTTCCGGGCTGCTTGCCCAGCTGTCATACCATTTCCCGCCTTGCTGGTATAAAGAAGCGTGGTATTCATAAGCAAAAGCATCATAACCGGATTCTGACACCCACCACTCGCCATTTTTAAGCCGCTCTACAACGGCAACGTGTGAACCGGTCACCAGCACCGTGCCGGCTTCGGGTTCGGATAAAATTTCATATCCTTTATTCCGGGCTAAATTTAACCACCCGATATCAGCTTGAATATTAAAATCAATAAATGGGTGCGTTCCCGTCTGTGCGGGATTGTAACCGGTGATTTCACGATAGATTGAGAGAATGCGCCCTTGCGTATACCCGACGCAATTACTTAATACATTTGCACCGGTCTGCGTCGGGCTGCCATAAATAGCGGTATTCCACGCGTTAGACCAAGGCGCGCCGTATAAATTCGTCATATAACAAGGGTCATAAGTTCCGACCGGGTTAGTTGGCTCGCTAAAGTTTGGCATAATATCCGTTCTCCATATTTCTATAAAATCAATGGTATTTTTCTTATTACCGGCAAAGCCGAAATTCATATCACCGATATCATAATCACCGCCGTAAACGGTCGGCAGAAATGTATCCTTATATAATAAGTGCGCACGGAATGCGACGCGTTTGCATTTGATCGCAGCGGCCGTGATCGATCGTTTTTTATTTCCGGCGTATTCGCCCGCAGCCGTGCCGTATTTTTTGATACGTTTACCCCAGCGACGGCGGCCTTTATAATACGCGCGGTATCGTTTCAGTCCGGCTGTTTCTAAAGTGAACGCGCCCAGCTTATGGCCTTTTTTACCGATCCGGTAAACGCCTGGCGAAATCTCTTTCGCTTTACACCACTTTTTTATGTCACGGTCGTAATACTTCGCTTTAATTTCTTTTGTTTTCTTCTTTGATCTCATCAATTTCATAATAAATATGCTTGATATCGGTTTCGTTTTTCAACGTCCGCTCTTGGAGATTGTTATATTTATCCTGTTTCTTTTCTAACTCACCGATCCGGTAAAGCGTTTTCGAGTTATTATAATAGGATGAAATAATCGATCCCAAAAACGCCAGCCCGCCGGAGATCAATGCCACAATTACCGCTTCGCTCATTCGCTGCCGCCCCCTTTATTTTTCGCAAAATAAAAAACAATGACAATGGTCAAGATCTTGATAAATTCACTGGGCGGTATCACGCCCGCCAGCGACAGCACACAAAAAACAACGACCAGCAGCAGCGTAACGATGGATTTTAACTTGATCAGTTTACTAAAGTTTTCTTTCACGGTTTGCGCCCCCTTTGGAATTATTATATAATGAATAAAAAATTTGTAAAGGTCACGCGCAACAATGAAAAATATTTATTACGACGGAACAAAGTTATTGTCCCTCAAAGATCAAAACGGGCTGACGCCCTCGATTTATATATCCACTTCCAACCGGAGCGCCGGAAAAACAACGTTCTTTTCGCGTTACCTTGTCAACCGCTGGAAACGCCACGGCGAAAAGTTTATTTTGCTTTACCGGTTTAATTATGAGTTGGCCGACGTGCCGGATAAATTCTTTAAAGAAATTCGGTCGCTATTTTTTCCGGGTTATGAAATGACCAGCAAAGCCCGCGCGAAGGGAATCTATCATGAATTATATATTAATGAAAAATTGTGCGGGTATGCTATCAGCTTAAATGCTGCGGATCAGTTAAAAAAATACTCGCACCTATTCAGCGATTGCGCCCGGATTCTATTTGATGAGTTTCAAAGTGAAAACGATCATTACTGTCCGAATGAAATACAAAAATTTCTATCGGTGTTAACCTCGATCGCCCGCGGCGGCGGGGAGCAAGTGCGGTATGTTCAAGTGATCATGTTATCAAACTTGGTTTCGCTGCTGAATCCGTATTATGTCGCGCTGGGCGTGTCCGATAAACTGGACAATAAAACGAAGTTTATCCGCGGGGACGGCTTTGTCATGGAACAAGGCTTTCTCGACAGCGTCGCGGAAAAGCAAAAGCAAAGCGGCATTTTCCGTGCATTTGCCGGAAATGATTATAACAAATACACAACGGAAAAAATTTATCTGAATGATAATTACACCTTCATTGAAAACATGACCGGAAAAAATAATTATCTTGTGACGTTTAAGATCGGCGGCACGTCGTATGCCATCCGGGAATATCCCGAAAAAGGAATCATTTATTGTGACCAGCGTATTGACGAAACTTACCCCGTCCGGCTGGTGATCGACGCGGACGATATGGATGTTAACTATATCACGATCAAAAATAATTCGTATTTGCTCAATAATTTAAAATGGTTTTTTGAACATGGTTCATTCCGGTTTAAAAATTTAGCTTGTAAAAATGCCGTGTTCAAATTATTATCGTTATCATAAACAGGTATATCTCCCCGGCTGCGGTTAACTGCCCGGCGTGGATCGTCACCGGATGAAAGAAGCCGCCACGACGGGATTCGAGCGCGTGACCTCGCGGTTTTGAAGCACCGGGAAAAAGATAGAAACAAAAAAGCGGTTTCGTTTTGCTTTCGCAATAACTACCGCTTTTTTGCGTTCTGCGCCTGACTTTTGAGAAGATAACACAAAGCATTGTTAAGTTGTCTAATCATCATATCACATTCATCAGCGCATTTCAAATGTTGTATTTTGTAACACGATCCCGCCCTGAATACGTTTCGGAAGCAGCTTACCGGGAATCACAAGGCCACGTTTAAAATCGCGTAATGCACGCGGCTGGTCGATAAACTCTTTTTCTTCCGGTGTCAGCTTGTCCGGGTCGATCTCCAGCCGGTTTAAATTTTCTTTTGAAAAATCACGCGTAATGGATAATTCAAGCAGCGCTTTACACTTTGCCGATAGTCCCGCGCATTTAAAATTATAATGATCGTTTTCTATTTCGCAGTAGGTTTTCTGACGGACAAAAAGCCCCGTTTGCCAGTGCGCTTCAAGATCCCAGCAGCCGAAAATTTTACTGTCCAGCTTTACGCCTTTAATTTGATCTTCCGGTAAATCCATGTGTATACTGTCCGTGTCCGCGTAAATGAAACCGGGCTTATTTGCGCCGTAAAAATTCTTTTGGGCGGCACGGATCGTATAATTGCGCGCATAAGACGTGATCGCCGCCCCAACCGGAATATAAACCACCGGTTTGTTAAACTCCGGAACACCCTGAAAGCCAATCGATCTATCTTCCTTTAAAACGCAATATTTAAAACTGCTGTTTTTGCTGCTGGCTGTCTTGCCATATAATGAGTTTAAAAACAGTTTTGCCAATGTTCGACGCGCACCAGTGCTTTCCATTTTTATTTTTTTATACTTATCAATATATTCATCAAAAATCCCGGACACCGCCTTAAAATAGCATCCGTCCAATATTTCGAAATCCGTTAAAACATAATGGTCTTTCAATAGCTGAAAATCGGTCTGCGTCAGCGTCAGCGTGACGATTGCCGGTTTGCGCTTGCCGTCAAGATCAATATAATGATCGTAATAATTTCCCTGATAAAAGATATTGGAAGTTGTCAGCCATTCCGTTGATTTATACAGATAATTCTGCTTGATCTGAATCGTCGGCAAATAACCGGGTTTTAAGAAAAAGCGCGTTCGGATGCGTACAAAATAATAAAAATCGCCATGGCTGATTTCTTCGGGTATATAATTACCACTCCAAAAAGTAGGCTTTCCGATTGGGTATTTGCTCCCGCTGTCCGAATGCATGACAAACGGGTAAAGGCTGTTGACATCAGCCGTGACGCCATTTTTATATACCTTGTTTGCTTTCTCCGGGACAAGGTAACACCAGCCGCCTTTATATGCGCGCCGGACGTATGCGTCCGCGTCCGGCTGGCCGAATAGTTCTTTATCGATCAGAATTTCGTCCAGCTTCGGAAACCGGGTATAAAAGCGGTCTTTCCCGCCGATGATCTGTTTATATTCTGATAGACAGCAGCTGCCGATTGTCATTTTATTGTGACCTTCGGAAAACAGAAATTCGAGCGCTTCTTTTACAACAAGCACGTCATTTTTTATATACTCCATTTCTTCCGGCGTGATCTCACACCCGGCGTACCGGAAACCGGTATAATCCATTTCTAACTTTTGGTGTTTAGTCTTGAAGCTGCGGCCGATCTCTTTCACGGAAAACGGAAGCAGCTTCAAGCTGTCGCGGATCTCCACAAACTGACCGTTGAATTTCATTGTGATTGAATAGAATTGTCCCATTTCCGATATTAAATATTGGAACGTGCGGTTTTTCATTTGCCAGCGTTCGACGAAATGCGGCTCGCCGGTGTCCGGGTCGATCTTCGCCGCCTGATCCCATTTCAACACATCCATTAAATAGGAAAGAATAAAAAAGCCGTCGAATTTGAGGTTGTGGAAATATAGGCGCTTGTTTCCGGGCATCGAAAAAATATGTTTGAAAAATTCACCGATGCTATGGAAAATAAAAACGTCCTCGGTGTAGATTTCCACGCATGCGGCCGCCCATACTTCGGTAAAATCCTGATCTTCGAAAACCGTTGTTTCAAAATCACAGATATAGCTTTTATAACTTCGCTCCCTTGACATATCGCCCCTTCGTTTCAAATGCAGAAAACCATTGATCTAAACGGTCATTCATTTCGTCGCGTGTTAAATTCCCGATGCTGGAAAATTTTGACATCATCGAATAGATCAGCGGTTGAATCAGTCCGGATTCCTCGCCGTAAGAATGGTAAAATTGCAATTCTTCCATCGCGCCGCCTTCTTGGGCGGTCTGCTGCAAAACGGCTGCAAAGTCGGAATCCGTAACGCGGCTTCGGATCTCATTCAAAAACTTATACATGGTTTCCCGGCTTGATCGCGTCGCCCAGCTTGCAACGATCTGATAAAAGTTATCGATTGCTACTTGCTGATAGGTCACATCCGCAGCCGCACGTCGGCCACTTGCGATCTCATACGCCGCCGAAGTAGAAACGCCGGATTCTTTCCGGATATCTTTGATCTCTTGTTTGATATCGGCAACTGTTTGTTTTAATTGTTTTTGGTAGCGTTTTAAAGCTGCTAAACCGGAGCGCGTTTTCCCGCCGAAATCGGCCGCGCTGATCTCCGGTAATTTGATACCTTTATTACGGTAATACCGCTCTTGTTCCTTTATCGCGTGATAGATGCGGTTGTACTCCCGCGCGGTTTTTGTGATTTTCTTTTTTCGTGCCATATATTGCCCCTTTCGGATGAAAAGGCCGGAAGCGTAACGCCCCCGACCGTTTCTGTTTGCCGTTGCCGGTTATGGATCAGATAAATTCGTCGAGTGAATGATCAACGTATTTTTCCGGGGATTCCGTCCATTCGGACACCCAAAGGTCATAGCTGGTTTTTTCTTCGCCGGTTTCCGGGTCAGTATAAACACGCGGGGAAAGATTCGCTTTTTCCTTCGGAATCTCAATGATCATCGGGCAATTTTCCGCCTTTGGCTGTCCGCATTCCTCGCGGAATTTTACGCCCGCAGTTAACTCGCTGCCGTCCTTCTTTGCCAGCTTTGCGACATAGGACGTAAACGCGCGGCCTTCTTCGGTTTTTCTTTTCTTTGCAAATACTGTTACCTTCATTTTTTAATCTCCTTTTTCTTTTAAATTTTCTTTGTTTATTTCGTGCATCATGGCGTGATGCATAAAATCAAGTAAGTCCATGGAAAACGTACATTCATTATAGCGCGTTGAGCGGATCGCGACGAATTTTATTTTTTCGTTTGATAACTCTGCATCTGCCCGCCTTGCTATTTGCGCTTCGGTCAAAACGCCTGGATAGATAATGTCTTTTTCAAAGGTCTTTTCCGATTCAAGCGCGATGCATAACACGCGTGCGATCGAGCATTTAAACGTTCGTTGCACCTTTGGCCGTCGTGGCATCTGATCACCCCCTTTCCCTAAAATGTTAAAACGCTGAAGCTGTTTCCGGATTTAATCCGGATCGCTTTTAAAAGCTTCTTATAGATCCGACGCGGCCGTTCGAGATCTTGTTTGATCTCGATATAGTTTTCTCTGATCTTTAAGGATTTCACATGGCCGACCGGCTGAAAATCGCCATCTTTAAAATGAATGAATAAAGTTAACATTGTTTTATTCCTTTCGTTGTAAGCTGATATAATCGGCGTTTCCGGCAATGTACTGGAATTTGTCGTCGTAATGTTCGAGATAATATGCAAAGGCTTGTTTATCGCTCCAGAAGGCGTCCAATTCCCAGCGCCCCCATGCGGATATAATGTAGACACGTTTTCCTGTTTTCGCGGCGCTTTGGACAATTTCCGGAAGCGTTAACACCGGGTGCAGCTGGTCAGTTTTCATTGATAAAGTCACCCCCGCCCCTAAAAGTTAATTCGTCGGCCATTTCTTCGGCCAGTGTTCCCACAAGATCAAGCGCGGAAACCGGGTTTTCACTGTCGTAAACGATCGGGTTGTCTTGTAGTGTTCCAATAAGGTTTTGCAGCTTGTCGATTGAAATAAATTTCATGATTTATTCTCCTTCCTTGATATATTCGTAAAAATCAGGTTCATAAATATTGTTCATTTCATCTTCAAATTCGAAATCGCGGATCGTTTCGATTGCCTCTTTTTTGCTTGCCACCTTGCAAATCGGCGCTCCCGTTTCCCGGTCGCGGACCGTGTACAAATCACAATCAACGGAAAAGGTTTTAATATTTACCAGAGGGATTCTACTAATCGTGTAATCATCCGCGATCCCGTGCGGGTTCTTTTCCTCAAATAATGTAAGAATACTATTTATTATTTTCAGAAAATCGGCGTTATATTCGATCGTGTTATTATTTCGGTATGTAACTTCTACTTTCATTTTTCATTCTCCTTTTGTTTTGGTACGCACTCGGCCGGTGTGATCCGGCCGGGCGGTTGGTTGATTATTTCGTGTAGCGGATTTGTACCATGTCATTTAAAATGTCGTTAATGATACACTCGAATGTTTCGTCCTCTGTACCAAAATAGGTATCCCGCGATGAATGAGTAATAATATCCTCAGCTACATTTTCAACAACACTATAAACTTGTTCCATTTCGGTACAATGATTGATTGAGCGGAATAACTTGGCTAATTCAGCACTATAATAAAAGTTGTGTTTATAACAATAATTGTGTAACAATGTAACATAACCAATAAAATACTTAATTTTCATCTTTGTGATCTCCTCTCAGTATTTCGCTTTCCTTATTGGGCCTTTATATTACTACTTTTTCGTTCCTTTGTCAATATACTTTTTTCGTATAAGTTACGGAACATTAGTGTACAATTATTCGTACACCATCGCCACCGTCCCGGAGCGGATCGGAAGGTGTCCCGTTAATTGGACAGTGTT
>Ga0247610_10004420_pt1 | contig 15047 bp, 10 predicted proteins | sample 174DNAGHGhighgp2_FD_193483 | JGI IMG/M metagenome (GOLD analysis project Ga0247610, IMG submission 193483) | Sheep rumen microbial communities from Palmerston North, Manawatu-Wanganui, New Zealand - 1742 DNA GHGhigh gp2 | ecosystem: Host-associated > Mammals > Digestive system > Stomach > Rumen... | reverse complement strand
GCCTGATTCGTTATAAACCTGTGGCAAGCCTTCTTCGTTAAGTCCTGCGAACTTATAGCTGAAGATTGAGCGGACGGGATAACCTTCGATGGCATAACCCTGACCTGTCACCAAATCGACTGCACGACTGGCAACCTCAAGAGATGTTATCTCATTCCTTGCTTTGGAGAAGATGAAGTCTGATGTCCACTTGAAGCCGGCTTTATCAATATTTACAGTCGAGAGTCCCAACTCAACGCCATGTGACTTCATGTCAGCCACATTGGCATATTTGGCTATCTCGCCACCAGCACCTTGTGTGTAGGTGCGTCCAATCAGGTCATAGTTGTTACGTCCATATACATCAAATGTCAATGCAATACGCTCTTTGAGGAAACTCAGGTCAATACCGAAGTTCCATTCGTGCTTCTTCTCATAGGTCAACTCTGTATTACCGAGAGAAGAGATATAGATCTGAGTCTCGGCGGCAGAGGTAAAGGGACGCCATGAGTTCTTTGTCATGAAGATTGCCTCGGCATTGGTCACCCATGATGGTCCGGTGTCAGCCGTCAATGAATAACTGCCTCGGAATTTCACTTGCGAGAGCCATGACTTGGTTCTCGCCATGAACTTTTCGTTTGTGAGGTCATAGGATGCCGATACATTCCATGTAGGAAGCCAGCGGCTCTGATGGCTTTTACCGAGTCGGTTTGTGCCCTCGTAGCGGAATGTACCATTCAGTGTGTAGCGCTCATCGTAGTTGTAGTTCACCTGTCCATAGTAGGCCAGCGTGTTTGTCAGGGTATAGGATTCGCCAAAGTACTCTGTATTTTCTTCATTCATCTGCTTGAGCCAGAGATATGGCGTATAGGTTATGCCACCATTGTCGAACTGATAGCCCCAACCGGTCCAAGTGGTTGCTGTACGACGCACGGATGAGTATTCGGTTCCCGCCATAGCATTGAAGGTATGCACATCATTGAAGACGTTATTATACTGAGCCATGAAGCGGAAGTTGTTGGACCGCATATTGTCGTCATACTGGTACTTTATACCACCTGAGGGCAATACAGACTCAGGCAATGCCTGTTCATTGTCCGGGTCGGTATAGAGCAATCTGTTGTTGTCGCGGATAGTGGAGTTGTCATCTTGTGCATCAACACCGGCACGATAGGCATTTGCCTGATTGGATTTGTCCATCACATTGTGCTGACGGCGAGTGCTTGATATGCGGGAAGATATCAAGCCCGTCAAGCGCACCGATTTGATGGGTTTATACTCCAATTCTCCACGGAACATCAGCTCCTTTACGTCGATTTCATTGTAATTGTACTCTAATTCGTCGAAGATATTGAATCCGGTATAGAATCGGGTGTAGTTGATGTTCGGATCAAGACAGCGGCTTGTGTTCAAGGCATAGCTGAATGGATTAATGTCGAAGTCGCGCTTTACCTCACCTGTCACGACGTCGGTTGTGCGATTCAGCGAGCCGGGTGCCTCTTGCTTACGGTAGCTGCCTTGTGCTGCCAATTTTACGGTAAGCAGTTCTGCGCCTCTCTTGTCCTTCAGGATATCGTAGGAGGTATTGCCGTTGAAGGTATAGCGGTTTACGCTGCTGCGATTGACGAACTGCCCGGGGTCTGTAAGCACGGACATTGAGAAGTAGTTCTGCGAGCGGTCGGTACCACCGGAGATGCTCACTGAATGGTTCTGCTGTATTTTGTTCGTGAACAGAAGGTCGAACCAGTCTGTATTTCGGAATTCTGCTGCCTGCAGGTATGCATTGCGAGCTGCCTCTGTGTTCTGGAGACCATACTTGCCTGTTACAGGGTCATAACTGCGCAACTGTTGGAACATATAGCCATATATGCCGGTGTTTTGGGCATTGACCATATTGTCGAGCTGCAGCCAGCCTTTGTCATACATCTCTTTGTAAACACCCATGACTTCTTGCGAATTCATGATGTTATAGTTGCGGTAGCTGGGCTTGAAGCGTGTGGTCAGCTCGCCTGTATAGCTTACGCTGGCGCGTCCCTTGGAACCTCGCTTGGTGGTGATGACTATCACGCCGCCCATTGCACGCGCACCATAGATGGAGGTGGCAGAGCCGTCCTTCAGGATGGTAAAGGACTCTATGTCGTCTGAGTTCAGACCTGCAACGGCAGACGAGATAAGGGTTTTGGCATCACCGGATGACAAATCGTCGGCGCTGACATCTACATTGTCCTCATAGATGACACCATCAACGACCCAAAGGGGCTTGGAGTTACCATAAATAGAGGTGGCGCCGCGCACACGAATCTTGGGAGAAGCACCAAAGGTTCCTGTCACATTCGTCACTTGCACACCAGCCACACGACCTTCCAGCGAGCGGCTGACATCGGCCATGCCGGAGAGCTTGATTTTATCAGCATCAACGGTTGTGGCTGCGCCGGTAAACAATCTCTTGTCGATTTGCATCTGACCGTTGACGACCACCTCGGCCATCTGTATGTCAGCATTCTGCATCATAATGCGCATGCCATTCTTGGCTTTTACCCTCTCGGTGCGCATTCCCATCATCGACACAACCAATACGGCATTATGCTTGACATCGGACAAGGTAAAATTACCGTCAATATCCGTAATGGCTCTCTTCTGTGTGCCTTCCACCAGGATGTTTGCGCCTATCAACGGCTCGTTGTCATCGGCAGAAAACACTGTTCCTTTAATCGTTGTCTGAGCAATTGCCACATTTACAGAGAGGAGTAGCAACGCTAGGACAAAACATACTTTTCTATACAAAAACATCTTTTAATTGTTAATTCTTTCTTCTTGAATCGCTTGTCACAATAATTAAAATTATTATATATAATGTGTGGCAAAATATATGATATACTCCACTACAATTTGCAAAGGTACGAATATTATTTGAATAAACTATCATTAATATGAAAAAAATACTTATTCCGAACAAAATCGAACTCTTTGTTTTAGTTTTCATACAAATTGTCAAACACACCCCCACAAAAAAGCAACAAAAAACGCAGGCAGGAGCGTCGGCTTTTGCAGCGTGCTGCATCGGGCTTCGCAGCGTGCTGCATCGGGCTTCGCAGGCAGGAGCGTTTCCAGACACAGGCTGGTGCGTCGGAAACAAAAACGTACACCCCTGATTTACAGAGGTGTACGCATCTTGTATTTCACTATATTAACCTAAGAAACTTATCAATACACCTGCTGCCACGGCAGAGCCGATGACGCCGCTGATGTTGCTCGACATACAGTAGTTCAGGACATGGTTCTTGGGGTCGTACTTGGTGCTGATGCCATTGCAAACACGGCTCGCCATGGGCACCGCGCTAAGGCCTGTCGCTCCGATGAGCGGGTTGATTTTCTTCTTGGCAAAGAGATTCCAGACTTTCACCATGCAGATGCCGCTGGCTATGCTCAGAGCAAAGGCACAGAAGCCACCAGCCACAATGCCGAGCGTCGTAACATTGATGAATGCATCCACGGTCATCGTTGCTCCCACACAAAGCCCAAGGAAGATGGTTGCCGCATTCATAATGCCGTTGCTGGCTGCATCGAACAGACGGAAAGTGTCGTTGCCAATCTCTTTCAGCAAGTTACCGAACATAAGCATGCCAACCAGACTGACTGCAGTCGGCACAAAGATTGCCACGATTGTAGTCACCGCGATGGGGAAGATAATCTTCAGAACGCGCATATTCTTTATCTCGAGGCTGTCGGGATAAAGTTTGTCTTGCTCCTTCATATTGATGCGGAGTTCCTTCTCTGAGCAGAGGAGTTTCACAACAAGAGGAATAATGACTGGAACAAGCGCCATATAACTATAAGCAGCAATAGCGATGGGGCCGAGCAAATGAGGAGCCAGCTTGATGGTCGTAAAGATCGCCGTAGGTCCGTCTGCACCACCGATAATACCCAGAGAGCCAGCCTCCTGAGGCGTAAAGCCTACCAAAAGCGCCACCAACAATACCGCGAAGATGCCCATCTGAGCAGCTGCACCGAAAATGGCAAGCTTCAGGTTGCGAAGCATCGGACCGAAGTCGGTCAACGCGCCCACACCCATAAAGATAATGGGAGGCAGCAGTCCACTCTTGATAAGCGCATAATAAAGATAGTTCATCAAGCCGAGATCGTGCGCTATCTGGTGAAGCGGCATCTCGTAGATATTCTTCATCACCACACTGCCGTTCTCCATGACAGGCACAAGTCCTTCACTATTGGCCTGCAACACACCCATGCCGCCTCCAGGGAAGTTGGCGATAAGTACACCAAAGGCAATAGGCACAAGCAGAAGAGGCTCATATTTCTTCACAATGCCCAGATAGAGCAAGGTGAACGCAAGCAAGTACATCACAATGAAAAGCGGATTCTCGCCGATGGCCGAGAGCGCCGTCATCTGGTACAGCTTGTCCAGGATATCATATATCATCTCCATAACAGACCTCTAACCCTTAAGCAATTTTCATGATGGGGTCATCCTCTTCAACGGAATCGCCACTGTTTACTAAAATAGCCGTAATGGTGCCTGCCTTGTCAGCGCGAATGGCATTAAAGGTCTTCATAGCCTCGATATAGCCGAGCACATCGCCTTCCTGCACAGCGTCCCCCACTTTCTTCGGTGTCTCGCTGTTGTCTTTCGTCAGGTAGAACTTACCTTCCAGCGGAGCGAGGAGGTCTGCACCTTCGCCTGCAGCCACAGGTGCGGCGGCAGCAGCAGTGGCAGCCGGAGCCTCGGTACCATAGGCAATGTTCACCTCATATGTCTGACCATTCAGGCTTACCTTAATCTGCTTGGGCAGTTCGCTTGCCGCAGGAGCATTCTTCTTAGCCTTGCGCTCTGCAAGGTCCTTTTCGAAGTCTGCCTTTGCCTTGCCGCTCTTGTAGGCGCGATACTGTTCCGGATGCATGGCCAACTCGAAGAGCTCTTCATCGTCCTGCCCCAGTTCCCAGCCATTCTCTTTCATTTCAGCACGGAACTCATCAAGTTTGTCGGGATAGTAGCTCTGTGGGTCATTGGTCTCAAACTCGCGGCCTTGTTCCTTAGCCATGTCCACAAGTTCCTGAGCCACAGGACCGGGGAGCTGTCCGCTCTTACCGAGAATCATGTCCCAGATATTGTCAGCAATCATACTCCAACGATCCTTACCCTTCTCCATCTGAATGACATTCATCAAAGCCAAGTTCTTCACATATTGGCTGAAAGGCGTCACAAGGCAGGGATAGCCAACCTTTGGCCACACATAAGCCACCTCGTCGAAAAGCTTAACAAGGAGCTGGTCTGTGGTCAACTCAGGTTGGTTGTTCTTCACCTTCCATTTGTTCAGGCTCTTGAGGTTATCCTCGAGGTCGGTCATCAGGGAGCCCATCATGCCACCGGGCAGACCGGGCTTGATGAGAAGCGAGTTGTTGATGTGATTCAATTTGGGAATATAGTAACCCAGGAAGTCGTCGTACATCTCCTGAATGAGGGTACGAGTCTCCATGTAAGCCTCCATATTGATTTCCTTCACCTGGAAGCCGGCATCCTTCAGCATTTCCTGAACAGCGATAATGTCGGCATGACCAGTTCCCCAAGAAAGGGGCGACATGGCGGTGTCAATATAGTCGCAACCTGCTTTTGCCACTTCAAGGATAGAAGCCATGCAGAAGCCTGGGCCGGCATGACTGTGATACTGGATGACGATATCCTCCTTATATGCCTTGATGCCTGCCACAATCTTGCCAAGGCTTACGGGGCGGCCGATGCCTGCCATGTCCTTAAGGCAAATCTCGTCTGCACCTGCATCGATAAATATCTTGGCGAGGTTCACATAGTATTCTACGGTATGAATGGGGCTATAGGTGATGCAAAGGCTTGCCTGTGCAATCATGCCAGCCTCCTTGGCATATTGGATAGAAGGAATAACATTGCGAGTATCGTTCAATCCGCAGAAAATGCGCGTAATATCCGTACCTTGAGCCTTCTTAACCTTATAGAAAAGCTTGCGGACATCCTTGGGAACCGGACTCATGCGAAGGCCATTGAGAGCACGGTCAAGCATGTGGGTCTGAATGCCTGCCTCATGGAAAGGCTTCGTCCATTCACGGACACTCTTGTTTGGATTCTCGCCATAAAGCAAATTCACTTGCTCGAAACCGCCTCCATTCGTTTCTACGCGGTCAAAACAACCCATCTTGATGATGGCGGGAGCTACCTTTACGAGTTGGTCAACACGTGGCTGATACTTGCCTGCACTTTGCCACATATCGCGGAAGACCAGACTGAACTTTACTTCTTTCTTCATTATGTTATCTCGAAAAAACTACTTGTTAATTTATACGCGCTTTGCTGATGACAAATATCCCTTGCCACCTGTCACTTGGCTTACAACTTGCTGCAGCACAGACATTGTTGTGCTGTCAATGGCACCAGACACTTGTTCCGTCTTCTTGGGAGATGCCGCCTCTTCGGGAGCCAACCTGTTTACTGCCTTGATAAGGAGTTTACCGCCCCAAATTACAATAAGCAGAATGAGGAAAACCGTACTCATTCCGACAACCATCAACTGGATGCCCAAGCCTATATTATCCATGTTTTTTACCTTGTTTATAATAAATTTGGGCGCAAAGATACTGCTTTTTATTCACTTTGCGAACCATTGAGGCAAAAAACTTATCTTCTTTGCTCAAATTTAACACTAATGCCTTGACAAAGCACGCCGAGAGGTGGATTTTCCTTCTCTATTGTGACACCAACCTTGACCACAGAAGCACATTCTGCCAAAATAGCAGAGCTTATTCTGGCTGCCACATGTTCTAGGAGTTTTGAGGGAACGGCCATCTCTTGCTTGGCGATGCCAACAAACAAAGAATAATCTGCCGTTCCTGACAAATCATCATTTATTAAAGCACTGCCATCCACCTCTACTAAGGCAGAAATGGTAACATAAAAATCGCCTCCTACAACACCTTCCTGCGGATGACAGCCATGATAGGCATAAATTTTGATGCGATTGACGCTTATCTCTACAACATCCTTCACTCTGTCTCCTCCTCCTCAAACATCTGCGACGAATCTGGCAGATACTTCTTCAGCACTCTGGCCACGCCGGCTGTCCAAGAGTTCATCGTATCGTTCTCCAACTGAAGTGAACTAATCAGGCGAATAACATGGTCGATAGGCATACGGTAACGGAGGACACCGCTGATGAGCTTTGCATAGTCCCAGTATTTGGGATTGAAGCGTTCGCTCAAGCCCTCGATAGTGGTCTTGTAGCCGCGCTTATTGACAAACTGAAAGTCATAACGCTTCTGGCCTTCGCGGTCATAATGCTTGATAATGAAGCCTTTAGAAACACTCTTAGGGATAGCGATGCCTTCCTCATCATCCTGCAGACCGGTAAATATCTCATATGGCAGCCCGTCGAGCAGTCCGACGAATGCCACCCACTTATCCTTCTTGTTTTGAAAGCGCACGACATCACATTCCAAGCTCTCAGGCCTACGTTCTACAACAGAAGGTACGCTGCCGCCTGGCAAGCCATCAGACTTCATGAACTTCTGTTGAACGAGCGATGCGAGCAGGCTCTCCGACATTGCCTCGTTGTCCTTTTTGGTATAGCGGATATCTGTAAAGACTTGCGCCAAGGTTTGCTTTTCGTTGATTTCTACAAAATGCTTGTTGACGGCGAGCGATTCGCGCTTCTTGTAGCAGGCGTCAATGCGATCTGGAGTAAAGGTGTCATACTTCTCCTGATGCACGATGGCTTGCAAAGGCAAGCGGTCTGTCTGCCTTGGCTTTTCGGCTGGCCAGCCTATCGTCAGTGTGGCAACGGGGAAAACCAGGTCTGGCAGTTTCAGAGCGGAGATGATGGCTCCCGACTGATAGGTTGTCGTACCGAGGAAACAAATTCCAAGTCCTTCATCTTCTGCCATGCAGCAGAATGTCTGTGTAAAGAGCAGAGCATCTGTTGCTGCGTTGATGAAGCTGAGCATATTGTCATAGCCTGGATTTGCGTCGCGCTGCAGACACCAATCGGTCACTCTACGGAAGTCAGCACAGACAGTAAGTACGACGGGAGCTTGCGTCACCATTGGTTGGAAGAAGTGTGCTGGTGACAATTGCTCTTTCATTTCGGACGACCTGGTCACAATTACGCTATAGAGCTGCAGGTTGCCCATTGTCTGTGTTCGAGAGGCTTCCTCTATTAAGCGATTCAGCAGCTCGTCACTGACGGGCTGCTGAGTGTATTTGCGAATGGTCCTTCTTTGCTTGATATTCATAGTGCCTTTCCAATTAGTTTATCCTCCAGCTCATCCAGATGCCGCTGCAATTCTTTTTCTACCTTCAGCCTGCCGTCTATGGTTTTTATACCATGCAGAACGGTGGCATGATCTCTGTTTCCGACGTAGATTCCTATCTTGCTAGCGGTCAACTTTGTATGTTTGTGGGCCAGATACATACTTACCTGGCGGACTGTGACGATGTCTGCTTTTCTGCTCTTACCGAAGATATCCTCTTCTTTCACATTGAAGTGTTCACATGTAGCCGTGATAATCTGATCGATGGTGACGTTCTTCTTCTCGATTCTTGTTCTGCCGGCAAGGATGCGCTGAGCGAATTCCAAATCAACATCTTTACCATAGACGACTGAATAGGCGAGCAAACTATGAATGATTCCTTCCAATTCGCGGACGCTGTTGTTGACATTATGGGAGATGAAGTCCAGCACATCGTCGGGAATGTTCAGACCGTCGTGCTTCACGATACTGTGCAAAATGCTGCGACGCAAGTTTTCTTCAGGCTTCTCCATTTCTGCCATTAGCCCGCTCTTAAAGCGGGTAATGAGCCTTTCTTCCATACCTTGTAGCGAAACTGGAGGGCGGTCGCAAGTCATGATGATGTGCTTGCCATTACGGCGAAGGTGATCGAAGATGTGGAAGAAGGCGTTCTGGGTTGCTGTCAAGCCTGCCAACTCCTGCATGTCATCCACAATGAGCATATCGATGCTCTGATAGAAGTGCATGAAGTCGTTGAATACATTGTTCTTCCTGGCATCAGTAAATTGTACCATGAAGAGATGGGCACTCAGGTAGAGGACGCGCTTTTCGGGATGCAACTCTTTTGTGCGCAGACCGATGGCGTTCACCAGATGCGTCTTACCCACACCGCTCGGGCCATAGATGAAGAGAGGGTTGAATGTCATCTGCTCGGGATGCTCGGCGATGGCTTGACCGACACTGCGGGGCAGCTTGTTGCTCGTGCCCTCTATGAAATTGCTGAAGGTTTGGTGTACATTGAGCTGCGAATCAAGGTCTTCTGCTGGGCCAACAGCCTGAGCCAGTGTGGGCGACTGATTGGCAGCAAATACACTAGGAGCGGCCTCAGGCACCATATTGCTGTCGCTTTCTTGGCTGACCGTTACATTGTCGGCCACCTCAACCTGATAGTAGAGCACTACATCCTGACCGAAAAAGCGACTTATTGTATAATGAATAAGTTTGCGATAATGCTCTTCCAGATACTCAAAGAAGAACTGAGTCGGTGTGAAGACCGTCAGCTCCTTCTTGGCAGCATCATACGACTTGCCTCTCAATGGTGAGAACCATGTCTTGAACTGCTGTTCGCTCACATTGCTACGGAAAACCTCCATGCAACGCTGCCACAATATCTGTACTTTCTCGTTCACTTATTATTATTAATAATGTATATCTTTTCTGCCTCAAATGGGGCAATTTGAAGTGCCTTATTTTTGGGGGCGAATTCGAGTGCAAAATTACTACATTTTTCTTATTTCTCAAAACTTTTTTATACCTAAAGGGAAGTGCATTATCTCGTAACATTCTGTATTTCAACGAACGGCATAAAAAAGGTAAAATATAAAGCTTTCGTTCCTCTTGCATAATTACAAACATTTGAGATTCAAAGGCTTCCATCAATTATCGCCGACTCAACGACATCCTTGAGAAGCATTCTTGGTTCTTCATTTTTAATCAGTTACTATTTTGGTAGTGTACCAATTTTACATGCTCTCTATTTCGCAGAAATCTAAATAGGAAATAATTTCGCCTAAAGTGAAAAAACTTATTTGACCTCACAATAAAACGCCCCATATTTTCGTTTTTCATATAAAAGACAGCACATTATTCATATTTTATCCTAAATCCGCAACCCACTTTCCCTTAGCCTATGGAACAATCTTTACCCCTTCCTCTTTTTCAGCCCAGCCAAGCCATTCTGGCTAAAATACGACAGTTTGCCCGCGCCTACAGGCCGCAACCCTGCGTATGCATAGCGATGGAATAAGTTTCTCATCTTTTTATTCACTCATTCTTCCATGCTTTCCCCATCTCTATTATCTGCCAACTTCGCCAATCTCGAAGCTGAGATGAAGTGGTTCAACCAAAGTAGTGCCGATTGGCTTCACATTGATGTCATGGACGGTGTGTTCGTGCCTAATATCTCTTTTGGCTTTCCCGTACTGAAACATGTGGCACGTATCTGCCAGAAGCCGCTCGATATGCACCTGATGATTGTGCAGCCCGAGAAGTTTGTGGACGAAGTGAAAGCCCTCGATGCCTACCTGATGAATGTGCACTACGAGGCTTGTCCGCACCTGCACCGCGTTGTCGGACAGATACATGATGCCGGCATGAAGGCTGGTGTAACGCTCAATCCTGCCACGCCTGTTTCTGTCCTGGAGGACATCATCTGCGATGTGGACCTCGTCCTGCTGATGAGTGTAAATCCAGGCTTCGGCGGACAAAAATTCATTCCTCACACTCTGGAGAAGGTCAAAGTGCTGCGCCAAATGATAGAGCGCACCGGCAGTAAGGCGCTCATTGAGGTGGATGGTGGCGTGAACTTGGAGACTGGCAAGTTGCTGAAGCAAGCGGGTGCTGATGTCTTAGTGGCCGGCAACGCTGTCTTCGCAGCTCCCGACCCCGCAAAAGCCTGCGAGGAACTCGCAAGATTATAGGAACTGACACCAGCATACTTTTCTGTTTTGGCTGGTTAATTATGTTTTTCTCACGCGTGAGAAAACAATTTACCACGTGTGAGAAACCAATTTACCACGTGTGAGAAATCAATTTATCACGTGTGAGAAATCAATTTATCACGTGTGAGAAATTGCGAGTCCATTTGGTAGAGTTTACAAGTTATCCGGAGAATATCCTCGAAAAAAGCAGTTAATCTGCCACAAAACACCAATCTGCAACAAATCTGCAACACGCATTTCTTGCTTACTTTCAACAATATAAGATGGCTTTGTGGCAGATTGGCAGATTTTCTCAACAAAAAGTAACTAACTTCACTCGGTTGAAATACATAAATTCCTCTGCTCTATGATTGTCCAGCATCCAATGCTCTGGTGCGCTATCACATTGATGGCAGGCATTGTTGTTGGGCTGTCGTTTCCCCTACCCTACTACGTGTTGCTGCTTGCGGCCTGCGTAGTTGCCTGTACCCTTACAATTAAGAAGCACCACATCCATGATGTGCTGACGCTCATCGTATGGTTCCTTCTTGGTTGCAGCAGAGCTTTTGTAGTCTCTTATCACGAAGAGAAGCCCCAATGGCAGCAGGTCGTTGAGCAAAAGGCAAAGGCCGCTCAGACGACTTTGGTAGCGAGGCTGGCGAGGTCTGGCATTTCATCCAAGACGCTTGCTCTCTGCGAAGCACTGGTTGTAGGCAAGAAAGACGATTTGAACTACGAGACAAAAGAATCTTTTCGACAGGTGGGTGCAAGCCATCTGCTGGCATTGAGCGGTATGCACCTGGGCATCATCTACGGTTTGCTCTACTTCGTGTGCATCCGGTGGGTACGCTATACAAAATGGCGGTGGCTCGCCTTGCCGTTCATACTGCTTCTCTTGTGGTGCTATGTCCTGGTGGCGGGAATGCCCGTCTCGTTGGTTAGGGCAGCACTCATGCTTTCCATCCTGACCATCATTTCCTTGATGCAGTACAACACCGACCCGCTGCATCCGCTGGCTCTAAGCGCCATCATCATTCTGCTGATAGCACCTACAGACCTTTTGAGCATCAGCTTTCAGCTCTCCTTTGCTGCCGTCTTCTTCATTCTGACTCTGTGGCATCCCATCAACGACAGCTTTCCCAAGATGCCCTGGCTGATGAACTTGCTACTGGTCTCCTGCATAGCGAGTTTCGGCACGATGCCTTTAGTGGCGTATTACTTCCATCGAGTTGCTTTGATAGGCCCGCTGCTGAGTCTGGTTCTTATTCCCATGACGACCGTTATCATCTATCTGACGATGGCCGCTATGCTGCTTCCCATCACGCCGTTGGGTTGGTTACTCGACGGTTTTGTCAGCTTGCAGAACTGGGTTCTCGAACTTGCCGGAAGTATTCATTTTGCCACGCTGACCGACATATACCTTAGCAAGCCCCTTGTCTGCATGATGTACGGGGCAATGCTAATAGCTATCATCAGACTACGCACCAGATGAGCCCTACTTAGGTGAGTTCTATTAATTATGTCGAGCAGTATTTTTTTGTTTGTTTGCTTAATAGAACACCCTTAAGAGTTTTTCCTTGTATATGTCGAGAGTTTTTGGTATCTTTGCAAACAAAACAGACAATTCATACAATATTATGAAGAAATTCTTCTTTTTCTTTCTCGCCCTGATGGCTACAGGGCTGCAGGCTAAGGATAACAGATGGTTCGTGAGTGGCAATCACGCTATCCAATGGGACACCAAGAAAGGCTCATTACCTTACTGCGACCACATCGAGATGTCGGGTCTCAGGGCGTCGGTGGTTTATTACTGGGGCGTGGATGAAGGGAAACGCTTCACAATGGACAGGCATCTGGTGTTCCCACTACTCAGAACCATTCCTAATGATACACACGCCAGTTGGATGCCACAATGTGATGTGGACTTCCTGAGAGGTTTGACTGCCAACGGCAGACCGATGAGCGAGCAAGAGGTACAAACGGTCACTATAGACGGCACTCTCTATGCCTCCAGCCTCTTCAGGGGCGACGGCAATAACTTCGAACTGACAAGGACTTTCTTTCCTAGCACCCAGAAGGCTGCTGTCTGCGAGGCTTATACTGTCAAGAACATTGGAGAGAGAAGGGTTTCCATTCTGGTGCCTTCTCTCTATCAGGTCCGTACTACAAATAAGGAGAATGGCACTCGAGGCGGATACCGGCTCGTAGCAAGAACAGAGTTCAAAGAGGACCTGAAAGTGACTCTGGAGCCAGGTGAGAGCACATGCTTCTACTGCTCGGTTCAGGCCTTTGCCGTGGCCGACGAACAAGAGACGGCATTAAATGTGGAGCAGGAACTGGCTGACAGGAAAGCCTTCGTGGAGGAAGTTGCCACAGAGCGGTTGCAGTTCGTTTGTCCCGACAAGACCATCGAGACGCTCTTTGCCATGAGCAAGATACGTGCCAGTGAGAGCATCTTCCATACTCAAAATGGCTTGATGCACTCCCCCGGCGGGGAGTCATACTATGTTGCAATGTGGTGCAACGACCAAGCCGAATACGTCAATCCCTTCTTCCCATTCCTCGGCTACGACAAAGGTAATGAAAGTGCAATGACTACATGGAACTGCTACAAGAACCTCATTAACCCTGATTTCAAATATGTACCCTGGAGCATCATTTGCGGAGGCGACGATGTCTATGGCCGCTTCGACCGCGGCGATGCTGCCATGCTGGCTTACGGAGCAAGCCGTTATTGTCTGGAGCGCGGCAACAAAGATATTGCCAAAGATGTATGGCCTTTGATAGAATGGTGTCTGGAGTATTGCCATCGCCGCATCAACAAGAATGGCGTAGTGGCAAGCGAGGGAGACGAACTGGAACACCGCTTGCCCTGTGACGACGCTAATCTTTGCACAAGCAGTCTCTACTATGACGCACTCATCAGCAGTGCCTATCTCCTGGATGAGCTTGGGGCAAGGGGCAAGGAGCAAGCTATGACCTACAGGAAGCAGGCTGCAGAACTGCGTAAAAACATCGACAAGTTCTTCCATTGCACGGTCGAGGGATTTGACACATACCGCTACTATGAGGGCAACGACGTGCTTCGCTCCTGGATTTGCATCCCTTTGACTATGGGCATCTACGACAGAGCGCAGGGCACCTTACAAGCCATGTTCTCGCCACAACTCTGGACGGAGAACGGCATGCTCAGTCAAAGTGGCGACAAGATATTCTGGGACCGTTCTACGCTCTACGGATTCCGTGGTGCATTTGCTGCAGGTTATGCTGACAAAGCACTGGAGTACCTGAAGAAGTTCAGCACGATTCGTCTGTTGGGGGAACATGTTCCCTATGTCGTGGAGGCTTGGCCAGAAGGAGGGCAACGCCATCTTTCTGCGGAAAGCGGACTCTATTACCGCATCATTACTGAGGGGTTGCTTGGCTTCCGTCCTACTGGCTTCCGTAGCTTTACTCTCACTCCTCAGATGCCAACAGAATGGAACGAGTATAGCCTTGGCCCCATATATGCCTGCTCTGACCAGCCCATCAGCATCTTCGTCAAGCGTTCCAGCGGTGACAATCTTTCTGTCTGGATTGAAAAGGACGGCAAGGCCATCAAGACCATGAAGATAAAGTCAGGCGAGACAAAGAATGTAATTTTGAGATAATCAGTCGTTCGAGAAATCGGCAAGCACCTGACGATAAACGGTCAGGACAGAGCTCTTGCGGATGAAGCCGACAAAAATGCCATCGGAATCCACGACAGGAAGTGTCCAGGCATGCGTGCGGTCGAAGGTGCTGACAACTACATCCATCGAATCATTGACGGAAAGTTGGGCTTCGGGCTGCTTCATCAACTGAGAGACGGCGAAGTCCCTGTACAGCTCCGTGCGGAAGACCAAGTGACGGATATCATCGAGGTAAACGGCACCGACGAACTGCATCTGCTTGTTCACCACGGGGAAGACGTGGTTCTTGCTATTGGAGACTTGCGATGCGACGTCGCCCAGGTTCATGTCAGGATAGAGCACTTGGTCGTAATGCTGTATGACGCTGTCCATGCTCATCAGCGTCAGGACAGACTTGTCGGTGTGGTGGGTGAGGAGTTCGCCTCTTTGT
>Ga0247610_10004419_pt1 | contig 15049 bp, 8 predicted proteins | sample 174DNAGHGhighgp2_FD_193483 | JGI IMG/M metagenome (GOLD analysis project Ga0247610, IMG submission 193483) | Sheep rumen microbial communities from Palmerston North, Manawatu-Wanganui, New Zealand - 1742 DNA GHGhigh gp2 | ecosystem: Host-associated > Mammals > Digestive system > Stomach > Rumen ... | reverse complement strand
CGGCGACGGAAAAGAGGGGCGGCGACGGAAAGGAGAGACGGCGACGGAAAGGAGGGGCGGCGACGGAAAGGAGGGGCGGCGACGCGATTAGTTGCCATCGGGCTTGAGGGCCTCGAAGAATGGCGAGTCACACCACTGGAAAGTGTCGGGGTTGTCGGGATGAGCGGGGTCGAAGCCCTGGAAGTCACGCAACTCAGACGTCAGCGGGATGTTGAGGCGGAGCATCTCCGTGAGCACACACTTGGCCACCTCGTAGGCACCATAAGGGTTGAAGTGAGTGTTGTCCTTGAACTCGGACGTCTGCCCCGGGAATGTTCCGGCAGGATAGTGTACCAGTGCACGCTTGCTGCCCTCCTCGCCGAGAGTCTCGAAGAGGGTGCGTGTGAGTTCGTGTAGCTCGATGACCGGCACCCCCTCGCGCTTGGCCACCCATCGCATGGCTTCGGGGTACTCGCCATGTGTCTCCTGCAAGGCGCCGTTCGTGAAGGCCCTGCGCTGTGTCGGCGTGGCAAAGAGCGGCGTGGCACCCTTGGCGCGTGTGAGGTCGATGAATGTCTTCAGTGCAGTGGCGAAGTTATAGTAGGGTCCGTCGCCGGGGCGGTGCTGCTTCTGGTCGTTGTGTCCGAACTCTGCCACGAGGTAGTCGCCGGGACGCATCATGGAGAGAGCCTTGTCGAGACGTCCCACCTGTATGAAGGTCGATGCCGTCTCACCGCTCTCGGCGAAGTTGGCGATGCACACGCGGTCGGAGAACCAACGTGTCACCATCTGTCCCCACGATGCCCAGGGCTCGTAGTCCTGATCGACGACGGTGGAGTTGCCGCAGAGGAAGATGGTGGTTGCCGTGGTGTCGGGTTCGATGCTGAGTGCGGCGCAGGCAGGTGCCGTGCCGTTGACCTCGATGGTGAGACGGTCGTCCCAGTTGAGCTTGGTGCGTTCGCGTTCCTTGATGCGGACGTAGCGCTGCTCGTTGATCCTGGGAGAGTGCTTGTTGACCACGAAGGACACCTTCCGCAGCTCGCCCTTGCGTGTCGTGAGGTTCTCGACGAGGAGACGTCGGCTCTCGGCCCTGACGGTGGTGTTGGCGCTACGCCGACTTGAGCCGAGCCACAGCGTGACTCGATAGTTGCCATCGGGCACCCTGAGGCTGAAGAAGAAAGGCGTCTGTTGCGCGAGGTTGGCTGGCGAGGCTATGAAGTCGAAACCGTAGTCGGTGTCGGCACTGTAGCGGTCGGCCGCAGATACAGCGGTGGCATGGCTGAGACGGAGCTTCTTCTCCGGCACGAAAGAGAAGGTCTGTGCCGAAGCATTGACGAGCAGCAGCATCGCTGCCGCCATCATGTAGAGACGTTTTACAAGCATAGGAAAAGTACTTTTTGGTGACATATCTGGGGACAAAGATAGTCAAAAGTTGGGGCTTGAGCGGCATATTGGTGATATATTTTGCGTGTTAGAGCAAAAAAATATTGTTTTTTGTTTGCCAAGTCGCAGAAAAGCTCTATCTTTGCAGCCGATTTCAGCGAGCATCGCTGCCGACATGGCTCAGTTGGTAGAGCAACGCATTCGTAATGCGTGGGTCCGGGGTTCGAGTCCCCGTGTCGGCTCCAAGATAGAACAGACGAGTCGCAGAGTGCCTTTTGCCATGAGGTGCACTGCGATTTCTTCATTTAATGACGTCATGAAGAAAGAGACGATTATCATAACGTGTGCAGCGCTGCTGGGAAGCTTGGGCTTAGGCGTCATGCTGTGGCACGACCTCATGGGTTCGCCCTTCGAGCTCACAGAGCCGGCATACGTGTATGTCCGCCCTGGCACCGACACAGATGCCATCGTCCGCCAGCTTCGCTATAATGCTCATGCAACGAGCGTTCGCGGCTTCACGTGGGGTGCGCGGCTTCTGGGCTACACCCCTCGCACAGGACGCTACATTGTGCGTCCCGGCGACTCGATGCTTACCGTGTTGCGTCGCATGCGTAACGGCCATCAGGAACCCGTGCGACTGACGCTGCCTTCCACTCGCGGCCTTAACCGCGTGGCGGGAGTGTTGGGTCGCAAGCTCATGCTCGACTCGGCGATGGTGGCCAATGCCTTTGCCGACTCGGCATTCATAGCCTCCACGGGCTACACGACGGCGACATTCCCTGCCCTCTTCATCCCCGACACCTACGAAGTCTATTGGGACATCTCGCTCGACGAGCTTATGGAACGTCTGGAGCGCGAGAACGAAGCCTTCTGGCAGCGCAACGGGCGTGCCGACAGCGCGACGGCCATGGGTCTCACGCGCGAGGAGGTATATACCCTGGCCAGCATTGTCGATGAGGAGACGGCCTCCACGGCCGAGAAGCCCGAGGTGGCCGGTCTGTACCTCAACCGTCTGCACATCGACATGCCCCTTCAGGCCGACCCGACGGTGAAGTTTGCCGTCGGCGATGAGACCCTGCGACGCATCACCGGCGAGCATCTGGCCACGGAGAGTCCCTACAACACCTACAAGCACACGGGACTGCCTCCAGGTCCCATACGCATAGCCACGCAGGCGGGCATCGACGCCGTGCTGCATGCCACGCGCCACACCTATATATATATGTGCGCGCGCGAGGACTTCAGCGGTCGCCACAACTTTGCCACCACCTTCGGCGAGCATCAGAACAACGCCCGCCGCTACCAGCGTGCCCTGAACGCACGTGGCATAAAATGACATACAAACACTGACATACAAATGAGCGCAACACTACGTTTCCAAGTCGTGGGCGAAGCCTTCAAGAAGCGCCCCATCGACGTGCCCGCCCCCAGCGAGCGCCCCTCAGAGTTCTTTGCCAAGTATGTGTTCACGCGTGAGAAGATGCACAAGTACCTTCCGCTGCCGACCTACGAGCGCATGATGGAAGTGATAGACGGCGAGGCGACGCTTGACCTCCAGACGGCCGACATCGTTGCCGAGGGCATGAAGCGCTGGGCCATGGAGCTCGGCGCGACACACATCACGCACTGGTTCCAGCCTCTGACGGAAGGCACAGCCGAGAAGCACGACGGCTTCGTGGAGCATGACGGCAAGGGCGGCATGGTGGAAGAGTTCAACGGCAAGCAGCTTGTGCAGCAGGAGCCCGACGCGAGTTCGTTCCCCAGCGGGGGCATACGCTCCACCTTCGAGGCACGCGGCTACTCGGCTTGGGATCCGGCATCGCCGGTCTTCGTCATCGGCGACACGCTGATGATTCCCACGGTGTTCATCTCATTCACCGGCGAGGCCCTCGACTACAAGGCCCCGCTGAAGAAAGCCCTTCATGCCCTCGACCGCGCCGCCACCGACGTGGCACGCCTCTTCTACCCCGACGTGAAGCGCGTGCACACCAACCTCGGCTGGGAGCAGGAATACTTCCTCATCGACGAGGGTCTGTATGCCGCACGTCCCGACCTGCTGATGACGGGCCGCACACTGATGGGTCACGACTCTGCCAAGAACCAGCAGATGGACGACCACTACTTCGGTTCCATCCCCGAGCGTGTGGCGGCCTTCATGAAAGACCTTGAGATACAGGCCCTGGAGCTTGGCATCCCCTGCAAGACGCGCCACAACGAGGCCGCGCCCAACCAGTTTGAGCTGGCTCCGATCTTCGAGGAGACGAACCTCGCCGTGGATCACAACATGCTCCTGATGATGCTCATGAAGAAGGTGGCGCGCAAGCACGGCTTCCGCTGTCTGCTGCACGAGAAGCCCTTCGCCGGCGTCAACGGCTCGGGCAAGCACAACAACTGGAGCCTGTCCACCGACACCGGCATCCTGCTGCACGGCCCCGGACGCCTGCCTCGCACGGCCGACAAGGACGCCGTGAACCGCGAGAACCTACGATTCATAACATTCATCGTAGAGACGCTGCTCGCCGTGCACCGCCACAACGGCCTCATCAAGGCCAGCATCGTCAGCGCCACAAACGCCCACCGCCTCGGCGCCAACGAAGCGCCGCCGGCCATCATATCGAGCTTCCTTGGCAAGCAGCTCAATGACGTGCTCGACCATCTGGAGCAGACTACCGACGACACCATCTCACTGAGCAGCAAACATGAGTTGCGGCTCGACATCCCACAGATTCCGGAATTGCTCATCGACAACACCGACCGCAACCGCACGTCGCCGTTCGCCTTCGTGGGCAATCGCTTTGAGTTCCGTGCCGTGGGTGCCGAGGCCAATTGCGCCAGTGCCATGATAGCCCTCAATGCCGCTGTTGCCGAGACACTGGCCGACTTCCGTCAGCGCGTGGATGCCCTGACAGCCGACGGCATGACGACGATGGCAGCCGTGCTGCGCCTCGTGCGCGAGGACATCACAGCATGCCGCGCCATCCGCTTCGACGGCAACGGCTACAGCAATGAGTGGCGCGAGGAGGCCGAGCGCCGCGGCCTTGACACAGAGGCATCGGTGCCGCTCGTCATAGACCGCTACCTCGATGCTGACAGCGTTGAGATGTTCGCTAAGACGCATGTCTTCACGCGCGCCGAGCTTGAGGCCCGCAACGAGATAAAATGGGAGACGTACACCAAGAAGGTGCAGATTGAGGCTCGCGTGTTCGGCGACCTGTGCCTGAACCACATCATCCCCGTAGCGACACGCTACCAGAGCCAGCTCATAGACAACGTACACAAGCTACGCGAGATCTTCAGCGACGAGGAGGCCATGGCGCTGTCATCGGACAACGTGCAGCTCATCCGCCAGATTGCCGCTCACACAACTTACATCACCAAGAATGTGGAACGCCTCGTGGAGGCTCGCAAAGTGGCCAACCGCATCGAGAACATTCGCGAGAAAGCCATCGCCTACCATGACACGGTGGCACCTCTGATTGAGGATATACGCTATCACGTTGACAAGCTCGAGCTCGTGGTTGACGATGAGCTGTGGCCGTTGCCCAAGTACCGCGAAATGCTGTTCATAAGATAAGCCTGCGTTGCCGGCCTCGGCACGGAAGAAAACGGAAATTCCACGGATTGCAGACGTGGCGCAGCAAGCGCCGACATCGCAATCCGTGGAATTGCTGTTACTGGACGTATGTAGCTTATGTTGGAGGGTGCGGCTACATCAGTTGATGAGGAAGACCTTCGTCTGGCCGTTGTAGGTGCAGCGCACGGTGGCGCGTCCGTCAACGAGCTTTCCGACTTCGGTCGTCACGGCAGGGTCGGATGCCTTGACGCTGACCACCGACGATGCCTGCACAGGGGCATAGAGCTGATAGGTGCGCGCCTCTGTGAAGCCGTTAGCGTTACTGCTGTGTATAGGCTCGGAGGGTATGGTCAGCTCACGGCCATCCACGGCAATAGTCACCGTGGGGGTGGCCGGCGGCTCGCACGTAGCCCCGGCCTTGGCAAAGCCGATGCCGTGGAGATCCATGAGACCAACGGGTCGCACGGGCGCCAGCGACTTGCCCCACTGCGGGCGCCGTCCGTGTTCGGGCTGCTTCACCTCGGGGCCTTCGACGATGAGGAAGATGGCATGTTTGCCCGTGAGGCCCTCCACTTCTGGCACGCTGACGCAGAAGGTCTGCGGCCGTCGCTGGGCATCGGCAGGGACATCCACGACAGCTATCTCGCGGCCGTGCCACACGTCATTGGCGTATGGGCCATCGAGCATCACACGAATGCGAAATGCGCCATGCCCCCCCGGCGTGAGGTTGAGGCAGAGGCGTGTGCCGTCGCCCTTTGATGTGCCGACGAAGGGGGGCACACCCTTTGCCCACTTGTCAAGACCTCCGAACCCGAAGTACTTGAAACCAATGATGCCTCCGTTCTGCACTCCGGCGAGATCCATGTGGTTGCTCCACACGTCATGGTTGTCCTGCATCCAGTCGTTGCTGCCGGGGCCGGTCATGTAGCAGGCAATACCGGCAGAGTAGTAGGCATAGGGCGGGAGTCCGAATATCTGGAAGCCCTCGCTCGTCACCTCGCCACCGCAATACTCCTTGCCATTGGCGGCACGGGCTGTCCACTCGCCAGTCTTGGAGTAGGGGTCGTAGCCAGTGATGCGCACCTGTCCGCCCTTGGCCACGGGCTTCTTGTCCCACTCTATCTTCACGGGTGCCACCATAGCCTGACGGGCATTGGCGAAGCCGCGTGGCGGACGGTGGTAGAAGATGTACCACTGTCCGTTGATTTCCTGCAGCGAGCCGTGGGTGTTGTGGGCAGCGTTGGAGGTGGTGAGTGCCGACCCGTCCTCGTTGAGCACCACGCCGCGTGAATCTACAACGCACCCACCGGCACGCCATGGGCCGAGGGGCGAGTCGCCATAGGCATAGCGCAGCGTGGAGTTAGAGTAGCCCAGACCATACTCGGCGCCGCTGAAACCCGAGAACACCATAACGTACTTGTTGCCCACCTGACGTATGCTGCTGGCCTCGAAGAAGTTGAAGTCCAGCGGGTTTTGGTCTTTGTAGAGGGCTGGATAGGTCGTGCCTTCGGGGTCACGCAAGCGTCCGTCGGGCGTGCTTGCCGGCAGGAAGTAGTCGTGGACCTCGGTGCCGGGGCGCACGGCAAACATATTGTCCGGGTCGAGCTCGTAGGCTGTGGAATGCTGGAAGCCATAGAACACGTAGGCTCGGTAGCCACGTCCGAAGTCGGGATCCTTGCGGTCTGTCACCGTCTCGACGAAGACGCTGGGGTCGAAGTCGATGAGTGAGCCATCGACACATGCACGGCCATCGGGGGTGAGGTTGACAGGCGTGAACGGCCCGTCGGGGCGGTCGCCTTTGCACACCATTCCCACACGTTGCCAGCCACGTGAATGTGGATAGAGCCAATAGGTTTTCTTGCCCGTGGCCTTGTCACGGACCTCCACAAGGTCGGGGGCGAACATAGTGTCCCAGCGTCCGTCAACGAAGTATGTGAACAGCGCACCCTCATCGCGCCACTGTGTGAGGTCTTCGACGGGAGCCGACCATGCGTGGACATCGTTGCCGCAGTACTCGGTGTAGTGTGTGTCGTGCGACCCGATGATGTATGCACGGTACTTGCCGGGATGGTCGGGATCCTCGAACACGCGGGGCTCACCGTCGGGCAGATGCTCCCACAGCGGGAGGTAGGGGTTCTGTGCACTGACGCCTGAGGCGAGGCAGAACATGATGGCTAAAGCAGTGTGTCTCATAAGTTATAGGTTGTTTAGGGGTGTTGGGCTATCTCACCACGACTTTCCTGCCGTTGCGGATGTAGAGTCCCACCTTTGGCGTAGAGGGAACACGTCGTCCGCTGATGTCGTAGGTCACTGTGGGTGTGGGCTGAGCTGCCACGGGTGTCTGTGCGACATCGACCGTACCGCTGAGCTGTACCCTTTGTGACACCGACCAGCGTGATGTCCCGCTCTCGCTGTCCACGGCCTGCACCTGATACTCATAGAGGCAGGCATACTCGAGTCCGCTGACAGTGTACCGTGTGTCGGTGATGTCTTTCACTGTGACCCATTCGCCATAAGTAATGATGTTGCGGCGTGTGCTGCGCTGACGTGCTGATGGTTGCCTGCGGGCATGAGCCTTGAGGCGTGCGAGACGCTGGTTGGCGTAATCGCTCCAGTCTTCGCCGGCTTCGGTGTCGGAGTAGAAGTAGTCGTAGAGGCTGTCAAGGACAGACATATCTCCGTCGGCAATGAGCACGAAGGACATGTAGAAACGGTTCTTGGTGTTGCCGTTGGAACGGAAACATACTTTGGCCTCCGAGGGGACGTTATCAAACTGCACTTCAATGAGATACTCGTCGTTGGGTTCGGTGGTGAAGACATCGAGCTCGTTGTCATTGGCATCGAGGAGCACGACCTCTACCGTCGTGTTATCGGCTACGCCGCTGCTGTTAAGCCAACTCTCCACGCCCAGATACATGCTCAGTTGCCGGCTCTTGAGGTTGGTGAGCAGAGGTGTGGTGAGAAAACCGCTGGCTCTGCTCGAGCCCAGCTTGGCGCCATTAGTGCCTTTATATACCTTCGAGCCTGTCCAGCCACTCTCGACGGTATAGTCGTCGAGTCTTGAGGACAAGTCCGTGGAGCCATCCTTCTCGTCATAGAACTTCTCGAAGTCCTCTATCAGAGCGCAGTACTCGAGGATGTCATCGCCCGACGGGTCATCGTTGACAGTAACTTGGCGATAGCGCAGGTTGTAGGACACGGCACCCTCGACCTCGCCCCACGATGCCACAAACGAGCGCTTTTCCACACTGAGAGGAGTGTCGTCGAGCACAGGGACGGCCATCTTGGAATCGTACATGAAGTTGAAGCTTATGAGGTCATTGCTCTCGGTGATGTCAGTAATGGACTTCTGCATCAGCTTTGTGCCGTCGGTGTTGGAGTTATAGAGGATTGCCTTCGGCGTGCTGTCGTCGGTGAGCGAGGTGTTGCCGGTAGGTCCGGGATAGAGGTCACCCCTGACATTACGTATCATCTCGTTGTAAGTGCTGCCGCTCTTCGCCGACCCATCGGCGGCGAAGATGGTCATGCGTTGACGCGAGGTGGTGTTGTTGACGACATTGTTTTCCCATGCCGAGCGGTCGTAATCGACATGCGTGATCATCATGCCGTGGCCATAGGCCTCGCTGTCCCAGCCACGATGCTGGTGATTGGCGAGGAGGTAATACTCGTCGTGGTTGGCATCGTTGTAAACGATGTATGCCTCCGGCTCGTCCTCGATGGGCTTAAGGCCTGTGACGGCAGTCTTGGAGTTGAGTTCGGTGGGTGTGAGCCAGCCATTGTACATACGCTCGTAGGCTGTGTAGCCAGCCGGACAGTAGCCATCGCCATTGTAGCAGCCGTAGTCCATCAGACTCCACACACTCATGCCGAAGTTGTCTCCATTGCTGCGAGTGTCATAGAAGTCGGGCAGGCCCAGGCAGTGGCTATATTCATGGCACATGGTGCCGATGCCGTCGAGGGTGCTGCCGCTGGTGCCCGCCAGCTCGGAGCCGCAGGCGTAGGTGTTCACGGTGATGCCATTGTAGGTGAGACTGCTTCCTGTCGAACTACTTAGATCCCACTGATGAGGCCACACGGTGTTCTCACTGGCGCCACTGGCCTCGCCATAGCCAGCATAGGTGATATATACGTTCTCGACCTCGCCGTCGCCGTCCCAGTCATAGTCGGCAAAGTTGACTTCGTTCTTCACGCCATCGATGGCATCGCGGATCATCTCGCCGACATTGGGTTCGTCATCACCTTGGTTCTTACCGTAGTAGCTCATGTTCTTGCTCAGGGTGACAGGGCCGGCGATGTCGAAGGTCACATGCAACTGGCCGTAGCTCTGGTCGAGGAAATACTCATGCACCGACCCATAGTTGTCGCCATAGGGATTGTCTTCTGAGTTCAGGATCTGGTTATATACCTCCTTAATTTTAGAGGCTGGGGTTGTCAGCTTTACATCGTTGAAGTTTACGAGTATGAGAAGACCCTTCTTATGCATATCATCGGTCTGCTCAGTGGCATCAGGGGCACGCTTGACACGGCGTACGGCCTTGAGGCTGGAGTCATGAAGCAGCTTGCGCATCTTCTCGGCATGGGGGCGACGCTGGGCAGCGCGCTCCTCGACACGCTCACGCCACATACGGCTGACGTCGCGGGTGTCAACGACCCACTGCCCGGAACTGCTCTGGCGCATGGGGATGCCGTCGGGGGTCGTGTAGAAATGGAATGTCTCATCGCCACGCAGCATCACCTGAAGAGTGGTGCCGTCGGGCTGCGAAACGGTTCTCACGACACGCTTCGCGGGGATGGCCGTCGCCATCTGTGCCATGACCAGTGCGGCCATGAACATAAAAAGTTTCTTCATTAAAAAATAGAAGTTGTGAATAAAGAAGTATTAGTTAATAAAAAAAGTGTTGGTTAGAAATGCGTTTGGAATCGTGCATACTTGCGACCGCCCCTGACATATATGCCAGTGCGCGACGGCGGCCATGCGCCGGCCCCCACCTTGCGGCCGCTGAGGTCATACCATTCGTGCTGCTGTCTGGCTGGCGCCGACATTGGTGCGGCGATACCGACCTCGTAGTCGTTGCCGAAATGGAACGTCACCGTGCTGTCGGAATTGACACGGATGTGGTTGATGTCCTGACCCATATAGCCGGAGGCAGAGAACACCGTAGCGGCAGGAGTGGAATGTGCAGTGAGCGAGTCATTGCCTTCAAAGGGATACAAGTTGCCAGCCCAAGTCTTTGTGATAGTACTGAAATCGCTTGATGATGTCGTTCCGATGTAAATGTTGTTGGCGGCAATAATGCTCATACGCTGGTGGTCGGCTTTGATATTGACTTTGTTGCCGACCCATGAGTCGCGATCATAATCTACGTGAATCACCAGCATCCCGGAGCTGTAGGTGCATATCGCCTGATCCCAGCCCTTGCGCTGACGGTTCTCGAGGATATAGTACTCGTTGGGGTTCTCGGGATTGACAACCTTAACGCCCTGCCCTCCACTGTGGAGAGGCAGCAGGGTGTAGGTGCCGTTGTCGGTGATTGTGGGCAACTCGCGCCAGCCCATGAAGTCGAGTTCGTAGCTGTTGTAACCGCCAGGGCAACGGCCGTTGCCGGCATAGCATCCAAAGTCCATGATGCTCCAGATGTCCATGCCAAAGGCATTGTAGTTGACATCGTAGAAGTCGGGCAATCCCAGCGCATGACTCAGCTCGTGGCAGAAAACGCCGATGCCGTCGGGAGTGGTGCCTATGACATCACCGTCTTTATTCAGCTGGGCACGCATCTCACTCGTGCATCCCGTGGTGGCTATCGTCACGTCATCAATCTTGACAGAGCCTGTCGATTCCTTGGGCCACATAAGATAGTCGTTCTTGGAGGCTGTGTTCTCGCCCGGGCCGGCAAAGATGAAGAACGCCAAATCGACCTGACCCTTTTTCTTGTTGTCGAATGCCGACCAGTCGCCGGTATAGGCCTGCCTGGCAAGCTGGAGGGCTTCGCTGCGGAACTGAGAGTACAGGATATCCCTATTGCCCTGAGCATCGTTCTGTGCATAGTAGGACTCTTTCTGATGGAGCTTCACAGGACCTATGATGACAAATTCCGGAGTGAACAGGCCGCCGCTCTGCTCGCGGAAATAGTCGCGGATGGAGCCATAGTTGCCTGCAAACGGTTCGCGGATGCCATCGGGAGAGCCATTGCAGAAACGGTTGTAGTGCTCGCGAATGGCAGCAGGGGTGTCGGCAACGGTGAAGACGCTGTCTTGGAATTCGACGAGTATGACAGGTACCTTCGGCGAGCCCGTCGTGGGAAGGGGAGCCGTCTCTGCCGACCCAATACGCCGACGGTTGGCGTTGCGGCGTACCTCTGACGTCGCAACGGCATCATCGAGCCTCTGTGCGGTGCGGACGTAAGTCCGGCCGTCGCCAGAGGGCGTAAGTACAAAGCCGTCGTCATCGAGGAGCCAGCTATAATGCTCGTCGCCCATTACTGTTACCGAGACACGTGTCCCGTCAACAAGAACAGCGTTCCAGCGAGAGCGATACGCGGGAACGGAATATGCTGCAAAGTCCACGACAAGCAGCAATAAGAAGAACATTACCTTTCTCATGAGGCTGCAAAAATACTATTTTTGAAGGATGTAGGCAACAAAATGGCAAAAAAACTTGTCAAGGTGCGGCAAAACACCTACTTTTGTACATTAAAAGGCACAAAAAACCACTTAAATGATGAGCAAAACTATAGTCAGACATCCAAATGCCAAAATAAATCTCGGACTCAACATTGTGAGACGCCGCTCAGATGGCTACCACGACATAGAGACCGTGTTCTACCCTATCCCACTCACCGACACGCTAACCATCGAGGATGCCGATGCCTTCAGCTTCACGCAGACAGGCACACCCTTGGACTGCCGGTCTGAAGATAATCTCGTAGTGCGTGCCATAAAGGCATTGGCTGCCGACGATGAGCTGCCACGGCTGAGAGTGACATTGGAGAAGCACATACCCTCTGGCGCAGGACTGGGGGGTGGCAGTAGCGACGCCGCTGCAGCAATGTGCGCCGTTGCGAATCACATGAACCTACCGCTGACGCCGACAGATATTGAACAGAAGCTTGCCACACTGGGCGCCGACTGCCCCTTCTTCGTGAGGAACAGGCCTGTTTTCGCGACAGGGACAGGCAACGTCTTCACACCAATAGAACTATCATTATCAGGATGGAAGCTTGTTCTTGTTAAACCCGACATACACGTCGCCACACGAGAGGCATACGCCATGGTGAAGCCTGCCAGGCCCGCCACTTCACTCACTGAGATAATACGCCGTCCCGTGGCAGAATGGCAGAACCTTATGGCCAACGACTTCGAGCCATCCGTCTTCATGAGGCACCCGGAGATTGGCGAAATCAAACAAAGCCTCTTGCAGCTCGGAGCCACATATACCAGCATGAGCGGCAGCGGTTCGGCGGTCTTCGCGTTATTTGAGAATGACACTCCCCTGCCCGACCTCAACGGCCTCTTCCCCGAAGCCTTCACATGGCAAGCAGAGCTTTGACAAGCAAGGGAGCTATGCTTACGACACATAGGCAGAGTGTCACAACATAGTCCTGATGATTGCAGCACAGCGACTCGCTAACTACATAGTATTTAATCACTAAAAAAAAAAGACTGACAAATGAGAACAGCCAACCTTTGCCTCTATCTGGCAGCAACACTTGTTATTCAAACCCTGGCATTCAGCCACACGGCGTCCGCCCAGAAACAGCATCATGCCACCCGTGCCAATGGCAGCGAAGCCCCATACGCGGGCTACCTCTTCGCCTACTTCGAAGGTGGCGGCGACACGAACTTGCAGGAGCAACTGCGCTTCGCGGTGAGCGAGGATGCCTCGAGCTGGTACGCACTCAACGACAACAAGCCCATCATGGCCAGCGACAGCATCAGCGAAAGCGGCGGCATCCGAGACCCTCATATCCTGCGAGGCGAAGACGGTTGCTTCTATATCGTAGCCACTGACATGATGGTGGCCAGGAACGGCTGGAATGAGAATCCAGGCATAGTGTTGCTGAAGTCGCACGACCTCGTCAACTGGACGCACAGCAAGATTAACCTTGGACGTGACTGGCCAGACTTCAGCGATGCCTACTGGGTGTGGGCCCCGCAGACAATCTACGACAGCAAGGCAGGCAAGTATATGATTTACTTCACGCTTCAGCGTACTGGCGACAACCGCAAGAGCCTCATCACCTACTATGCCTACGCCAACGCCGACTTCACAGCCTTCGAGAGCAAGCCAAAACAGCTGTTCGCAGCGAAATACGGGAGCATTGACAATGACATCATCTTTGCGGACGGGACTTATCATCTCTATTACAAAGGCAACACCAAGGATGCCAAAGGCAATGAGGTCAAGAACGGCATTCAGCAGGCTACATCAAGACGTCTGACAGGACCCTGGAAAGAGGACTTTAGATACCTGGATGCCTATGCCGGCACGGACACGCACGTGGAAGGCAGCAGCGTATTCAAGACCCACGACGGGTCGTGGGTCCTTATGTATGACCTCTACGGCAGCGGACGCTATGAGTACCAGACTTCAGAAGACCTGAAGACGTGGACCCTCAAGCCACAGTCGTTCCGCAAGGATTTCTTCCCGCGCCACGGCTCTGTCATCTCTGTCACCAAAGACGAGCTGCAACGCCTGCAGCAACGTTGGGGATGGGTGCTGACACACGAGTTCGAGAGCACTGGCAACCCCATCATCCGCGATAAGCATACTGCCGATCCCTCCGTAATGGTGGAGGGCGACACCCTGTGGCTCTTTGCAGGACATGACGCCAAGGGTGGGCAGACCAACTACGTGATGCGCGATTGGCTGCTCTATTCAACGACCGACATGCATCACTGGACCGAGCATCCGTCACCACTACACATAGAGGATTTCAGCTGGGCAAAGAGCCGTCAGGCTTACGCCGGACATCCGGCAAAGCGCAACGGCAAATACTATTTCTATGTCTCTACGAACTGGTGCGGGATCGGCGTGGCCGTGGCCGACAAGATCACAGGTCCCTACAAGGACGCACTGGGGCGTCCGTTGCTCACCAACGAAGACTGCTTTGACTCCAAGCACAGCTGGGCGTGCATCGACCCCGCCATCTTTGTGGATGACGACAACACACCTTATATCGTGTGGGGCAACCGAGAGTGCTACATCGCCCGTCTGAAAGACAACATGATAGAGATTGACGGTGACATACGCCGCATCGACATCGACCAGCGACACCCGTTCACCGAAGCACCATGGCTGCATAAGCACAACGGCAAGTACTACCTCACCTACGCCTCAGAGTGGCCCGAGAAGATAGCCTACGCTGTGGCCGACAATCCTTTTGGCCCCTATACGCCAAAGGGTATCATAAGCGAGATAGCCGGCAACAGCAACACCACACACCCTGCCATCGTGCCGTTCAAAGGCAAGTGGCTGTTCTTCTCACACAACGGAGGATTGTCTGACGGCACCAGCTACAGCCGCAGCATCATCGCCGAGCCATTGCACTACGACAGCGAAGGACACATAAAGTCTATTCCCCCAACGACAGCTGGTGTCAGCGGTATGGAGTTCTGAAGACACCCGACTACCCACAGATCCTGCGGACACAGCGGCTATTGAAAGGAGACCGCGTTGCGGTCTTGCTGGTGGTATGGTTGAGGATAATCATTTAAGGTGGGTTCTATAAATTAGCTTTGGATTGCTCTTAGGCTATTCTCGAGCATATTTTGTTTCAAAGCCGCCGGGGCGTAGCGGGCCGCTCGGCGCTTGCGACGCTTGACACTTCAAGCGCTCGAGCTCCGCCCGCTCCACACTTGGAGAACGTCCCAAGGACTTGAAGCAAAAGTTGCCGAGATCTCGTGCAGGGTGAGCGGCATAAGGCTTGCCTTAATGCCCGAGCCGCAGCCGAGATTATCCAAAAGAGACAAGAGCAGACAAAGATAATTATGATTATCCGCAATCGTACCACCAAGACGCTGGAAGCGTCTCCTCTCAATAACCGGGGGTGCGCAGTACCCCCGGATAGGGACAAAAAGGGGAACATCGACCCTGAAGGGGTCGCCCATTACGCT
>Ga0247610_10004418_pt1 | contig 15050 bp, 27 predicted proteins | sample 174DNAGHGhighgp2_FD_193483 | JGI IMG/M metagenome (GOLD analysis project Ga0247610, IMG submission 193483) | Sheep rumen microbial communities from Palmerston North, Manawatu-Wanganui, New Zealand - 1742 DNA GHGhigh gp2 | ecosystem: Host-associated > Mammals > Digestive system > Stomach > Rumen... | reverse complement strand
CGTTGAAGAACGCTCTGGGCGAAATCAACTTCGAATACCTCGTCTACCCTATCGTCAAGCTGTGGAAAACCGAAGACGCATACCGCGACGACAAGCTGTTCGTACTCAACCCAGACATCAAGAGCCACCTTCTCCGTAACCGCTGGCTCATCCACGAGACTTCGGTCGATGCCGGACTCTCCATCCTCAAGAACGGATTCGACCGTGGAAACCTCGCTGGCGACCTCGCCATGACGACTTGGGGAAAGCACTCCCAGACTGGCGACTATCTGTTCGCTCACGACGTCGTGGACATGCTCAGCCACGACACCTACAAGTCCCGCAGCTTCGGAGCGTACGGCAACTTCGCTCTGGTGTTCCAAGGTTCCGGATACAAGGCATATCACGACATCGACGAGGAAAACCAGGTCATGTTCGACTATCACGAGCCGAAGGCTTTCTTCGTCATACTGTACCGCGACGACGCGGAAGAAGCCGGGTTCCCAGTCAAGAACACCGAGTACGAGGACTACAAGTACGCCGTGTATGGACAAGGGAAGTCGGGTGCGCCGTCGATACTCTTCGCCAACGAAAGCGCATACAAGTGCCTCGAATGGATCTTGCAGCACGGCGCTTCGTACCGCAACGCTATGTTCAAGACACCCGCACCAGCAGTGACCGAGTCAGTCCAGTCACTGTACGAGTCATTCGGCACACTCAGGAAACCTACCACGGAAGAACTTTCCGAATTCGTCTCTATGGCGTCGGAGACAGAACACACCATGCGAGGCGACTGGGATTCCAACCGTGAAGCAATCGTCGACGAAGACAAAGAGTTCATCGAGCAAGTATCCAACGGAACTTTCCAAGCGGTTACCGACGGCAACGGAATCGTCATATATGGCGAGGCTGATGGACGCATGTACGTGTACTTGCTGTTCGTGAGACCGGAATGCAGACGCACCGGAACCGCCCAGCGGCTAATGGAATACGTCAAGTCGCAAGCTGGCGGAAAGCCGATCGCTCTGAGCGTCAACAACCACAATGACGCCGCAAGGGCTCTATACAAGAAGCTAGGCATGGCAGACAGCAAGACGTTCGGATATGACGGCTACGACATCATCGAAATGCAGTCGCCGTTGACCGAATCCGTTGGCCCAATGACATTCAAAACCCTTGAAGAACTGCGTGACTACCTCGACCGTGCCGCATACGGCACATTCGAGAACAGCGAGTACGACCAGTACGAGCAAGAGCCGTACGGAAGCCTGGAGGACATCCAAGAAGTCTCTATGGCGGACTTCGTCAAGGACATGTCCGGAATGAATCACGACATTCAGTCGCTGGTAGGACTGCCGATCGACGACAAGACTTTGGATCAGCTGGTGTACGACTGGTTCGTCTGCTTGCACACAAGAGGCGCAGTCGGCTGGCAGTATAACTGGAACTAAAGGAAGACTTCATGAATTATCAGTGCATCGTATCCCTTACGTCATGGCGGGGCCGAATCTACTCCGAGATAGTCCAGCTCGTGCTGTTCTCATTGCTCAAGCAGAAGACCAAGTACCGCTACAAGGTGGTTCTGGTGCTGTCTACGGACGAGTTCCCAAAGAAGGAAGCCGAACTACCGGCCAACATCGTCAAGCTGGCTGAGAAGGTGGACAGGTTCTCTCTGCTTTGGACTGGCCCGAATATCAAGGCATTGAAAAAACTCGATCCAACGATGAAGGCGTTCCCAGACTTGCCGGTCATCACCACCGACGACGACATCATCGTGAAGGACGACTTCGTGGAACAGTTCATGAATGCGCATACTCGTTATCCGAAGGAGATAATCTATGCACATGTATGGGACTTTCCGGCCAATCCTGAGATCAAGATAAGCGGCTGGGCTAGGCTGTTTCCTCCGCATTCGCTGTATCCTCTGGACGAGAAGCTGTTCGACAAGTGCTTTCACGGAGTCGAGGACGATGTCTGGAACGGTATACGTGTATGGCTCGCTGGGACGAAGGTTAGGAAATTGGGTAGCTGGCCGTTCGTTAATCAAGTACCTATCGGAAACACCGCTTTTTTCAATGTGTACTCGAAGATCAATGCTGAGGAATGCTATAAACGACTGATGAAGGAACTGAAACGGTAATATGGCATTTATCACTGCAAAAATACGGACATTGGGTATACCAGAAAAGAAGTCGGTAATTCCAGTATCGTTACACCACGAGAATCCGCCTACGCCGCCAGTCATTCGTCATACACCAGTTATAACCAGTACTCATAATGCTGGAATTGATGTGATTGTTGCGCTGACTACATGGAAAGGCCGCATTTATCACGAGAACTTTCCGTTAAATTTATGGTCATTGCTTAGTCAAAATACCCAATACAAGTACAAAGTCGTATTGGTATTATCCGAAGAAGAGTTCGGTGTACAGTTTCAGCTCCCAGATTCTATAGCCGCATTGGCAGCCAAATTTCCTCATTTTGAAGTTCTGTTCACTGGTAGAAACACGAAAGCACTGAAGAACTACAATCCAGTGAACCGAAAATACCCAGAGATTCCCATCATTGTGATTGGCGATGATACTATATACGATGCGGCATTGGTAGAAACCGTATACAGAACTTATCTGAACAGTGACCGACATACGGCATTTGGTGCCTATTTGGCCGATAGTTCTCCTAAATATGGCATTTTAAGTCCGTATCGGATTCGTATATTTCCGCCTCATTCGATGTATGACTTGGACGAATACTACTTTGACAAGTATTTCTATGGGCATAACGACTTGTTTAACGGTCTACGGCTACGGTTGAACAAGACCAAAGTCGAGAAAGCTAACTGGGAAGGCTTGTGGCACAATGCATTCGCCCAAGAGGTTAGGTTGACCGAATATCACCGTAGGCCGGAATCTGAGGTAATCGATCAGTTTTTGGATAATCATCCACAGATTAAAAACTTGCTGAGGGATTGACTCAATGAATGTTGTTGCTAATACATGCATTGGGGCTAGGCTATACCAACTAGAATCATGTCAATATAATAATCCATTTATATGGAATATTATTGAGTTTCATGATATGTATACGCTCATTACTAGGTGGGAAGACATTAATTTTACTAGATTTAGTATTTCCTCATCATCATATTATAACAACATACCATATTATAATTCATTATATCACCATGAACTACAACAACCGTTTTTCATATTTAAGATTACAATAGATAATCAAGTAAATATACATTATGTTCACTATCGTTGGCGGCACAGTGCTTCAACACCAACAATTAATAATATTGACGTATATTATAATAAGATTTGGGAATATATTACTAACAAATATATTGATCGTACTACACGAATGCTCAATAGACGCGAGCAACCTCGATTTGTCATACAGTGTAATGAACCATCCTATACATTAAATAACCAACAAAAAATAATGACAATTACTGATAGAAATATAACACTCATTACGCCGCATTATGACTTACTAAATCAAAAGGCAACAGCTATAAAACTTGCTAAACAAGTATATCCAATAGGCACTTGCATAGAGCAAGCCAAACATTATCACAGCATCATTTTAATGTCTTGATAGATTGTTTAACTTCGGTGGACGAAATTCCGTCTGTTCGTGGTATATATTGAACCACACATAATTCAGATAAATAATCGAATTTACCTACCCAATCATCTCCTATCACAAAACAATCAACATGATATTGCTTAATATCATTTGTTTTTTGCTCCCACGAAGTCTCCGGAATTACCTTATCAACCGCACGAATATTAGATACTATCAATGACCGTTGTTCATACGGAATTACACACTGTTTACCTTTTAATGCATTAAATTCGTCAGTTGATACTCCTACAATCAATGTGTTGCACATAGATTTAGCTTTATTAAGTAGATTTAAATGACCCACATGAAATAAATCAAATGTTCCATAAGTGATAATAGTATTAAACCGTTTAAATTCAAAATTAAATTCACACAAAATATTGGTAAATTCATATAATAAAAATTTATTTGAAATTACTCGTTCTAAGTCTGGTATAATTCGATTTTTATAATGGGATACATTATTATCTCTATAGTGGTTAGATGTGCTAATATATTGATAAAATGTCTGATAATTTCGATCACCATGATTTAAAACCGATAGAATACGATCTATCGCATCATGCCCATATTTTGTATATAAAGTTTCTAATATAGTCATAGTTCAAATGATGATTTCATCGGTAACACCGACTCCATATATGAAATGAATTTTGCTTTTACTACTTCATAATTCGTAACATAATCAGTATCATTAAAACACACAATGGACTTATCACGGAAACAAGAGAAATCTCCGTTATTGCACCAATAATACATTGCATTACTAAATATATCTTGGTTAGTGATAGCGTGTTTCAGTAATCGTTGTAAGTCATCAAATAACCATATTTGATTTTCATGTTTATTCCTAAATTTCGAATACTGCAATCCACTTATAAGTTCATTAGATAATTTAGACCAGACCCATTGAATAAATGATTTATTAAAAGGTATTTGGAAATGTGGGTGATCACATCGACAAACATTTCCTAGCAATTTAGCTTCTAAACGATAATTATTATTTTCAATACAGCACCAGTCGTCAACCACATTTAAATAGGTATGTTCGATATATTTCAATGGACTAACTGGTTTATTGTTCTTAAAGAAATAGTCGTCTGGCAATCGGTTTAATATTAACATGTCGTCGCAACTATACACAAAATTTTCAGATAAACCAGGTATTAAATGAACAAACAACTCAATTACCGAACTCGAAAATGTCGGTACATATTCAACTGGTATATAATCTTTATGAAATACAATATGTATACGTTCATTTGTAGTATCAAGCCAGTTGGGTATCATGCTTTCATCAAACAAAATAATATGAATTTTATTAAACCAAGGGCAATTATATTCTATACCTCTTAATACATAGCGCATTGTCCCCCAATCACGGAATCTATTATTACCTTTAATTCCAAGCTGGTTTTTATACATCGCATACGCATGCTGCCAAGTTTCACTTGTCGGATCAAGAAACGGTATTACAAAATCGATTGGGTTATTTGCCATAATTAAATAACCTCACATATTTAGCTTTAATTAATGGGAACGCATCTAATACGGCAGCTAGCCAGTTATCTCGCCGTTCCAGTCCGTTAGATTCTACTTTGTGCGTTTGCGACACCAGTCCGTTACTCATCTGTATATGAACTGGGTCTATTTCTGTACCCCAACCAAACGATAACCATATAATAGGCACATCATAATACACCAGCCACGGAGTAATCCAACTTTCGTCACATATCGGCGTACACCGATCTCGGATTAGCTCGTTTTCTGTAGCATATATTTCTTTTGGTACTGCCTTTACTGGAAACATACTGTTACCGTTAATACGACCGACATTGACATACGGGCCGCCAGACGGACTAATTGGGTACAGCATGTGTTTACCTTTATAACAATGCTTAGATGCTCGATTATAGCTGATAATCGCCGTCGGATGTTTTTTATGAGTTGCAACCACGGTTTCTATCAGCTTACTATCATAATAAGTATCATCATCAATGACGAACACCAAATCCTCTGGGTTCGCTAGATGGAATATCCCATGCCGTTTGTGACAATAGGTATCTTTATCAGTCCAGTGTAAAAACACTTTAGGCGACTTGAGTATTCCTTGCAAGTCGGTAGGTAGAGACTGTTCACCACTGGGAAATTGAGTCTTTGCTAGCCATAAATGAACTTCATCTGGTGGTAACGTTTGCTTAGTCAGTACCAGAAAAATCGCCATACCCACATTCTTGATACGACCGGGGTACGAGGTCATAGAAACGAGAATCTTACCAGTATTCGCCATACTCGCAGTTTATAACACTCCCAACCCACGGCAATCGTCTGTACCGTTCGCCGCGAGTCCGCACCGCCGCACTGGAACCGTTCTAAGTAGCTAGGAATGAGCTAATTTCTACACAAAACGGAGTCCAAATGACAGAACCACAGCTATGCAGAACCGCCGACGGCAAGATACACCTCACATCTTCAGGCGTCGGACGAGACGACATCACTCAATTTCACACTTACTGCGGCGAACAGGTCGTGTCAGTCCCGCACGAATCTATCACTCTCCAGTGGAAATATGGCGGGAATTACAACGAAGAGGAGAAAAAACACCTAGCAAACCTTGAAAAGATCCAAGAAGACTGGATTAATGGCGAGATTTGCCCAAAATGCCAGAACATCAGGGACAAGATGGAACGAGAGTTTTACTCTGTGTTCTGCATATAGCTAGCGTGTCGCTTCCGGCCTTGAGCCAACGGCGCAGTTCGGACTCGTCACGCGCTTCTTTCATGAAGTACGCATGCCTCACGCTTCCATCACAATGCCAAGCAACGGCGAACTCGCCGATGACCATTATATCCATGAGCAAGTTCGGACGGATGATCAGTCCGTCGGCAAACTCCTCGATCTCTATGTCCGGATAGTACTCACGGACAATGCTGGTAAATTCGTCCCTGGTAAGTGTCATGTCCGTTCTCTACCGTCCAAGAGTCTCGAAATAGTTGACGAAGTCCTTTTCCGCTTCCGGGTACAACCTGGCCAGCTTCACCAATGCGTCCACGACTTGTTTGTAGCTGATATCGTATCCGTCGATAACCTTGCCATCAAGTCCATGCTGAATGCCGTTCCGGACATCGTCTATCTTCATAGACCAATTGTATCCTATCATAATGGATCCATCTGACATCCATCCTATCTTGAGGATAAGACCAGCCGTCGTATATCCGCAGCGAAGCACTCCGCCGTCCAGTTCGTCATAACGGAATGAGAGACGTTGAGGCTGTTCGCCATATATGTTCGGTCGATAGATCTTGACCGAAAATATATGCGACCCCCAGTGCTTCAATACCTTCCCGGCGTTTTCGATGTCCGCTCGATGGGATTCGAGCACCTTGATCGCAAGGTCGAACCGTTCGACCGCCGTCTTGCTGTGTTCTAGCTCGTTCTTCGCGCATGCGGCGTTGAACTCGTCGATATTCTCGATTAGCTGGTCAGCATCTATCATATTTTATCCTTTCATAATCTTCATATTTTCAAATATAGCAAATCAAGCCCCCGTTGTCACATCTGGACACATTTGCTATATTTCCTGACATGGAAAACATCAAGCAATGGAAAGACGTCAAGGTCGGCGACACGGTCTACTTCGCCGACGAGTTCGCCGAACTCGACCCGGTGGTCGTGGAGAAGGTAGAACCGGAAGAATGGGATAGGTACTTGCGCATCACGGTATCCGGGCCAGCGTTCAACGGCGAAACCCGATTAGCCAAGGTAGTATCGCCGTCCCATGACAAGTCATTGAACCTAGTATGCCGCAAGAAGCACGAGATGCTTGCCGGACGGCTGTACACGTCGGTAGAGGCATACCAGGATATATGGACAAAAGACATTAACGGCCAGCTCGAAGAACTTGAAAAGGTTGAAGCGAGGATTGCCCATCTCAAGAAAGACATCGAGACCGTGGCGAACCTCAAAGCCGAGTAATACCATGGAACCACGCCAGAAATTATTCTACGACCTTTCCGAACCGATATCCGAGGACGACCCACCGAAGATCAAGCGTCTGAAGCAGTCCTACAAGACCGAACGCCAAGGCGACTTCTTGGTCGGGCTTGGCGTAGTTATATTTGCTATAGGAATTTTGATAAGGTCTATATGTTAAAGCCAGAAGTACAGCAAGCACTGTTCGACAAGTACGCACCGGATCCGACCGGTGCCCAGTGGGACATCAACCGTTTCGCCAAGCGAATAGCTACCGAACCGTCACCAAGGGGGGACTGGCTGCGAAAGTATCTGCACGTCGTGTGCGACGACACCATCAAGACCAGGTTCAACGACCCGGATATGACGGAAAGTATCGTAGCAAACCCTAGCTGGCTGTTCTGCGGAGACGCTCATCCCAATCTGCCTTCATTGCTCAAGGGAGTCGCTTGGCATGACGTCACCGACGAGATGGTGGAAAAGTTTCTCCAGCAGCTGTCGGAAAAGAAGCTGAAAGCATCATTCAAGCGAGAGAAGGATTATTTATCCGGTGGCAAAGAGGATTAGGATGACCGAGAAAGAATTCGACGACATCTGCTGCAGCCAGTACCACTTGGCTATGATAGCCAACCGTGACGGCAAATATGACCACGACCGATACGGTTTCTATCCTATAGAAGGAAACTACGACATCATTATCCCAGTCATAGAGCGTACTCCAGATTATATCCTCGGTATACTCGGCTGCGAGCTCAATATGGAACCTCTATGGAAGAAGGATGTACCGATGTGGGCAAAAGTATTGCCGCCGCTAATACTTGGTGATACAAAGTCCATTGATCCAGAAACTATCTGCCTATACATAGAGAATTCCGTTGCATCTATCAAGAAACAAAGGATAATAGCATGAACAATAAAACAGTTGGACTCACCATCAGTGAGCAAAATGAAATCGACAAAGAAGTTTCGGAACAACTAGCAGTGGAGGCATTCCGACTCCGGTCGCTAGCCGAGGCCGAACGGATGGTCGTGAAAGTTGCCGACGAGATCAAAGCCGTTCTGGCTAAATACGGCGCATCACTGACCACATGGAACGACAACTTATACATCGTACCGCCGGGATTCCATCTATATTCTCGCTATTCCATGCCAGCTGGCGTTGAATATTATTATCATCCCAGCGTTGGATTGACGTGTCCTCGTTATGACTGCGACCACGCAATCGTTAAACCATTTCCTGATAATATACGAGATAAAAAGCGAGACTGATATGCCAAAGTTCAACGACTCCGATTTACCGAAAGAAGTTATAGAACTGCGTGACCTTATCGTCAGCCGACTTGTCGAAGCCGGTTTCCAGAAGGACGAGGAGACCTATGGATTCGACATGGTCTACAGTTATCCGTGTGCGGCGAAGCCGTCGTACCGGCCGAGCGTGTTCATAATCATCCATCATCAAGACTACGATGGTGGTTGGATTCCTAAAGGGTACTACGTGAATGCGCAGTTCCGGGGCATCATGATTGGTTGGGGTTCTGGCTGGAATTTAAATACACCACGCAAACCTATGATCAAGTATGATAATAACAATTTCGACGGCAACTCGGTTGAGTCGATCCGTCTGGACATGCTTGATTCCTGGATCAGGCACCAGAAGGAACTGGTCACACTATTTGATAAATTCGACAAGGATTTCAAGAAGCTGCATAACAAGAAAGGACGGAAGTGATCCGTCCTTTTCTTATTTAACCTTGTTCGCCTCGATTCTAGTCTTGCTTGATAACTACCATGTCTGGTTCGACAATAGGATGGCACTTGTATGTACCAGTGACCGGCATCGTTCTGCAGCTGAATTTGCTAACGTACTCTTGCAGATATACCGGCATATCAGTCGGATACTTCTGAAGGTCTTCGATGAGCTCGCCTACTGTCAAGACTTTCGGTTTCACTCGTTCGAGAACTAGTCGTTCCTTCTTTGGGTCGTAGGTCAAGTGGAACGTCTGGTCGGCATCCTTCTCCATGTCTATGACTATCTTGGAGTCTGGATGGAGGAATCCCTCAAATGTACATTCCTCGAACGTAATGACTAGGCGTAGTTTACCAGTTTTGGGGTCTTGGTTAAAATATGCACGAGTCATGCCGAGACCGTAACCGAGAGCCCTCGGATCATCTGGCGGACAGTCAACTTTTTGCTCGTATATAAGTTCATCAATAGCCTTACCTAATCGGTCTGGGCGATACAGTTTTGACGGAACGAATGTGAAGTCGACGCCCTTGGCGGCTTCCGCCACATATTCGGCATTAATTTCCTTTGCAGTCATATTCCCTCGCTAGATGTCCAGCTCGATCTCATGGAGTTGCTTGATGTTAACTTTCTTGCGCTCTTCCGACATGCGGTCGAACGTCTCGTTCAAGTCCTTTTCAGCATAGGCTTTGTTCAGCTCGACTCCGTAGTCGAATACTGTATGGTCTGGGTTGAGGATCAGCTGGATGTAGCATTTCTTTTTCATCGGATATCCTTTACGGCTCGTACACGTCTGCAATCCATGCGTCCTCGTAACGGATTTCGGCCTCGCCGGACTCGTCGAGGTGCTGCTGCTTGTCGGAAAGCAATCCGATTTCCGTCTTTGCGTCGGACTTGGCCTTGACTTCACGGAACACCTTGTGTTTCAGTCTATCTTTTTGCATGTAATCCAATATAGCAAATTCCATGGCACTTGACAAGATACTCATCATGTTGCTATATTTCTTGGCATACAAAAGGACACAACCATGTACAAGCCAACCAAACGTAAAAGTGCAAAAGTGCTGTTGGACTTCATCAATAAAGTCTTGCTGAAAGCTCTGCAATACCCGACAATCAGCGAAAACAAGATCGATTTCGATGCGCTCGACCAAGCTAGGGTCGACAACGGCACCGACAACCATACTTATATGGATCACAGTACCTATCCATTACCGCCGACACATTGCATGTGGTTTAAGCACTATGTAATCAACATCCAAGCATGGCCGAACCAGCAGACTGTCGCTGAAGTCAATATCAGCCTTCTCACTAGCGAAAACTTACGCAAGGACATGTTACCGTATGCTGTCGGCATCCGCATTGGATTATCCCAAGAACAGCTAATGTCCCTAGTGGCAAGCGTGTCAGCATTTAAATAGGAGTTCCCAAACTTAAAGAACTGTGGATGTAGCGATTTATGAAAAATTACATATCATTTAACAAAAACATGTCTAACTCGTTGACACAGTTCGGTGGAGCTGTAATGGTAAATAACGAACCTAGAGGCTATAATAGCACGTCGTTCCACTTCTCATTGCAGACGATCATGTACGACTTGGCTATGGAAAGACATGAAAGCGTGCGTACTAACGGATATGTCTACTATATCCATGAAGGTTACGATTTCAGAGATCACGACCAGTATCTATCGTTCTGCAAACGCATTATCTCTGCGTACAAGAAGGAAGAGGCCGCCGTGCTCAAGCGGAAAGCGAAACGACGTGCAAAACGGAAAGCAAAGGAGAATTCGTAATGTATACAAAGAAAGAACCAGTCACCGTAGAGAAAGAAGTCTACTATTCCGACGACGGTCACCGTTTCGACACACAAGAATCATGCGAGAACTACGAAAAGCGAAAAAACGGCACTCGCAAGTCATGTGAACGATGCCATGGATTTGGTGTCTTGCTAGGAAACTTCATTCCAGAGAAAACGTACCGTGACAGCACCGGCGAATGGACAGAAGGAGGTCACCACGAGACGTGTCCAGTGTGTCACGGAAAAGGCTACCTCGACAAACACGTAGTAACAACCGAAACGTGGGACTAGTCTATGACCATTGACGATCTGAAGAAGATGTCCCTCAACGACATGAGGGAAACTGCGAACAAGCTTACTGACGAAGAACTTGACGCTCTCCGTGAGGAAGCTGCCGCACTGTATCCGGTGGAAATCAAGACCTACCAGCAATACCGAGACGAGCACAAGGATCCTAAGTATGCCGGTGGCAAGGACACGTGCTTCGTGGCAGGCTGCGACAAGGTGGCAGAGTTCGAGGGCGGCGATGCTCGTTTCTGGTGCGGAATGTGCGAGGAACACGCCAGTATCCGTTTTGACTACGTATTCGACCTTATCCACGGACAGGACTCTATACGAACATCCATGCCCAAGATCCGTGTATTCAGACATCCACCTACAAAAGGAGATGAGTAATGAGTATAATCGACATCGACAGCAACAACAGAAAGAACTTTACCGAGCTTTCCAAGGAAATCTCCTACGCATTGCGCCATGCTCCGTGGGAATACGAACTCGAAATGGACGAGAACGGTTTCGTACCGCTTCTCCAGCTGATCAATTCCATCAACGAGAGCGGCCACTACAACCGTGGCATCCTTGATTCTGACATCGAGTACATCATCGAGACTTCCGACAAGAAACGCTTCGAGATCGTGGGCGGGAAGATCCGTGCGCTTTACGGCCACAGCATCCCCATGTTCATCAAGAAGGACGAGGGCATTCCGCCTGACGTACTCTATCACGGAACGACCGACCGAGCTTATCAGGAAATCAAGAAAAACGGTCTGCTTCCAATGGCTCGCCAGTACGTCCACATGTCGGTGGACACCAAGATGGCCAACCAAGTCGCCAAGCGCCGTTACGGCGGAACGGTCATCCTCAAGATCGACGCCAAGGCAGCAGTTGCCGACGGCATCAAGTTCTATGTCGGCAACGACATGGTATGGCTCGCCAATGCAATTCCGCCCAAGTACATTTCCGTACTGGAGAATACCTAATGCTTGCATCAGTCAACCTCAACTACGACGTATACGTCGAACCGAACGAGCGTACATTCGAGCTATATGCCGAACACTACGCACCGGATCACAAGGAAGAATACATCAAGAAGCTGAAAGATCGAGTCATCTACGCAGAAGTGCGTGGACAGCTCAAGCCACTATTGAAGTTCCAGATTTTTCAGTTCCTGGAAATCTTCGGCGAAGAGATGGAACCGTTCACGACCAACACGGCGTTCGAACACAACCAGGCGTTTTTCGAGCTTAACCAGCTATGTCCGGCATTCAGCGAAGCGCCAACGCTGCCGTCTCCTACAGCCCTTCTGTTGCCACCGCATGCCCATATGGTCATTGATACTGGGTGTCCTGACACGTCCACCGTACGTGTCAAGTATGAAGACTACGACCATGACATCTTCACATACTGGGGACTGCCAACATCCCCGGCAACAACTGATTATCTCGAAGTGGCGTACCTTGACGAGCAGATCGTCGACGGAATGAATGACCATATAGTGCGTTGCGGCCATACGGCCATCCACCTCGTGAACACGTCCGACAAGGAACAGACGTGCAGCATCAGCTACGCAAGGTTCGTGAAATGAGATGGAAGGACATCAAAAAGACCGTGGATGACATAGTCGCCAAAGGCATTCCCATAAAGCTCACCGAAGACGAGCTCAATGCCGTATACGACATCGCACGTACTACACACATTGTGATCAACTCAGTCGAGATAGAGAAGCTGAACAAGCAGTTCCGAATGAAGGAGAGAAAGGTCTACTCCATTCTGAAGAATGCCCTTGGCACGTTTGTGCGTATCATCGACGTGAAGTTACGCAAGGAAGTCGACGAGAAGCGGTACGATAGCTGGGTTTCCCCGTTCTACATAACTTCGATCCGGGTGGACAGCGGCTACAACCAAGTTACATTACATGGGTATTATTTAACCGGCGATAACGAGTTTTTATACGAGAGCGAGCCTTACAGCCTCACGGACATAAAGAAGGGTAAATTCGTCATTACTCCGTGCAAAGTGAGTAAGTCCAGTTTAAAGCAAGCCCACAAACGATTCAAACTAAACGGTCTGGCAGTACTGCCGACTTGCTGGGTATGACCTACCTTGGCAAATCGAACAGTTCGCCACTCATTCTTGCTGGACGCTGAATATCAGCGTCCTTTTCTATATGCGTTGGACTTGTATGACCAAGTGCGATCGTTCTCAGTTGTTCACGCTCGTCGTAGTTCAAGTCGCCCAGCATAGTTTCCAGAAGCCTACCTTTCATATAGGCTTTAAATGTCTGGTAGTCGGAAGCCATCCATTCTATCGGAGACTGGTAACACCAGTCCTCCGCTGCACGCTGTCTCCAGTCCGGATGCAGAATCTCGTTCCATTTATATGTATTGCTCATGCAGTAGAATATAGTAAAATGTTGATGGATTCGTGACAAATTGCTATATTTCTATCCAAATAGGCCATCTTTCTTGGTGAGCTTAATAACTATTTCGAATAAAGGAGATTCGCTATGTCATGGTCTCAATGCACCGGATATACAAGCAGCGTAGTTGACGGAAGGGTCACCGACGCAAAGGACTTCCTCAGTATGTGCCTTCGCGCATTCGGCGTGATGATTCAATACCGAGACGATCCCCTTACCAAAGACCTTCCGGATTCCATTCCGATGGATACTTACCACGTGAACCAGATTGACGAAAACAAGCGCAAGCTCGAAGAAGTCAAGGCACGTACGGACGACGAATGGAGAGAAGAACTCAAGAAGTCGCTCGAAAAGGAAAAGGCCGAGTACGAAGAAGCCAAGAAGGAAATCCAGGCCGAGGCCGAACGCATCGAGAACATGCGCAAGCAAATCGAGGCATGGGACTGCGATTACCCGATTACCGACGTGAAGAAGTTCGCTCTCGAACAGCTCAGCATGACAAAGCCCTACGAGCTTGATTGGTACACTGACACGATCGAGACACTTGAAAAGGCGCTCACCGACGAGACACGGTTCAATGAATGGAAACAGAATGTCATCGAATCTGCCGAGAACGACCTCAAGTATACCCTCAAGCATGCCGACGAGGACATTGCTAACAACAAGAAAGCCAATGAATACCTCGCGAAATTCAAGAAGGAACTGGAGAAACTTCCATGAGTGACTGTAGGCCAGATTGGTACAAGAAGTACTGCGAGACCTTGCAGCACTGGCGGCAAGGCGACGGTAAGCCGTTTAACGAAAAGACAGACTATCGTGTCCTATGGAAGGACAATGAAGGCACCGAGTACCGTTACTCCACCTATGCGGAGAATGGTCGCAACGCCATCATGAACTGCGCCATGGCGCATCCTCTGGTCATGTGCGACGTAGTTGACGTGCATCCGTTCGCACACTATGACCTCATGACACGGGAACAGTTCGCTTCCGTCGTGGACGACATCCTCCAGAGGAAGTACAAATTCAACAAGGGTGCCGTAGAACGTTTCATGTGGCTAGTCGACGGCGGATACTGCCGAGGAAGAACGCCGGACGAAGTGGCCGACGGCATCATGTACGAAGTAGAATATGGAGACGAGGGAACGTAATATGGAAAGACCTACCAAAGGCTACAAGGCCGTTATCCGCTACAACGAGTTCCGCTGGTTCGTCCTCGAAATGGACATC
>Ga0247610_10004417_pt1 | contig 15053 bp, 27 predicted proteins | sample 174DNAGHGhighgp2_FD_193483 | JGI IMG/M metagenome (GOLD analysis project Ga0247610, IMG submission 193483) | Sheep rumen microbial communities from Palmerston North, Manawatu-Wanganui, New Zealand - 1742 DNA GHGhigh gp2 | ecosystem: Host-associated > Mammals > Digestive system > Stomach > Rumen... | reverse complement strand
GGAAATACCTAAAAATCTGATAGCTGGCTTCAATTCCTTTTCCTGCACCATGTCCTGCTTCTCTGTGCCAACATGATACTTTTTCAAAATCCCCTGCACATCGGCAATGGCTCGGTCATAACCTTCTGCATATCCGTCCTGCAAGCCCTCGTTGTAGCTTTCAGATTTCTCAATACGCTTGTTCATATCCTCAATTGCGGTTTCTCTCATACCCTTAATCATCATTCCGTGATAACCTCCTGTAATAAACTATCTTAAAATCGTTTTGTGCTCGTAATCATTTACCCTACAAGCACCTTCTATGTGCTTACGCATATATTTATATACGTTGCCATTTTCAAGCCCTTAAAACGGCGTATTTATAATTGGAGATTAAATCCTTCGACCACGACTTCTTCATCATCACGCAGTTTCTTTTCGGCAATCTCTAACGCCTTGGCTTCAGCTTCGTCCATCGTATCAGCTTCGACTTCGATAACGTCCGTCCGGCTGAATTTCACATACACATCGTAGAAATCTTTCATTCTGCTCCACGCTCCAATCTGACATATCCCTTTTTCTGCGTTTTATCCATGTGGAAACTGTTAATCTCGTTGGCAAATCGGTATCTGTTCTTGTCCATGCTTACCAACGTGAACACATCGTTGTAATACGCAGAACGTGCATTGATAATCCTGATTTTGTCCCCGATATTCATTTCCTGCTCTCCTTCAACGCTCTTGCTTGGCTCGTGCCACACAGAACAGTGTAGTCCCCTTCTTCAAGCAAATACTTGCGCTTGCGTGCCTTGGCAATCACCATGCTGGCTGCTTCTGCCTTGCTATCAGCTTCGACAATCATTGTTTTCTCAGCTACAATCGATAAATCCACCGCATACAACATCAAATCGCCGCCTTTTTTGCTTCACACTCCGCTTCAAATTCTTTGTTTATCTTCTCCATCTCGGCGTTCAAATCGAACTTGTAATCGTCTTTAAGTGCCACGATCAAATCGTCCAACGGTGTTTTGCTACCACTTGCCAACGCTTCATGGTTCAGCGATAACATCTTTTTGTACCAACGCATAATTTTGATTTTTCCAAAACCAAACGTGTCATGAAGTGCCATAAAGCTCATAGCAAACATCTGACGGATAAGTACCGCCGTAATGTCTGCTTTGTACTCCGGCTCGCACCGCTTCAAAATCTCCGTAACGCTATTGATATTGTTATATACTGCGTTGTTGTACTGCTGTTCTCGTAACATTGCCTTTTCTTCGGCTTTGCGGGAAAAACGCGCCCGCTTTCTTGCAAAACTCACTTTGTATAACCTCCAAACAAATTAATCTGCATTGCCCTTGGCTCTCTTTTCTCCAATCGCCTTATGTCCTTGTCGGTAACGAATCTGTAATCAGTCCGGCTATAAAGCATATCTCCCAATCTGCATTGGCTGCACATATCACATTCGTTACATCTGACCGAATAACACCAATTTTGCAAGCCCTGCATAGCTTTTGCTATCCGTAACGGTATATCAGCCATAATATAACCTCCTAATTTCCGTTTGTGCTCGTGCTCATTACCCCTACAACATGCTTGTTATGTGTTGCCTATATAAGTGGTCTATGCCTTGTGCTTCACAAGCTCGTCAGCAATAATATAATTAATCCTATGCTGTGACCGCTGGATAATTCGCCTTGCCGTCTGCTGCGGCATTTTTCGTTTTGTCATACGCTCCAACGCTCTACGTTGCCGTGCCAATTCCTGCTCGACCTGTTCTCTGCCCTGGCAAAACTACTCATCTTGCTTCAGCTCCTTCAAGGATATCTGAGGTTCTTTCAGATGCTGCGTCTATGTCATAGTCATCCGGAGTCATCAGGTAGCCGCGGACATAGTTCTTGCAGTTCACGACATTAATCCCCGCATCAATCTCGGCCCGGCTGAAAATCATGGCGATGAAGGTCCACATGCAGGTGATGCAGTCAAGGGCCTCAAAAAGCACCTCGGCCCGGTGTTTCTGTGTTGGTTCATTACGATAGATGGCGAGCGCCTGTATAAGTTCCTCAAACTCTTTGCCACAATGGTCCAGCTGAGCTTCATAGGTCTTTTCCGGCTTACAAACTTCAAGTTTCATGGCATATTCCTCCAATACTGCTTATAGGTTATCAATCCTTACATAGATGCCCTCATGCGCATCATAGAACTTTTCTACAATCTCACTGCATACCTGGGCATCATCATGCCAGTAGCCGAGCCTGGTCATGCAGTCCTTCATCATCTTAATCATGTTGTCGGTATCGGGCTTGGTGGTCTTCCATCCCTGGCCGCCCGCAAAGCAGAACTTGACCATCAGCCGAACAGGGCCATCAATGGGATTCTCCGGAGCATGGCTGCTCAGGTAACTCATATACTTCTGGCGGGCGGCTTTCACTTCTGCCGGTTCATAAAATCTGGGCTTACCATTCACGACGGCAACCTTATGTTCTTGCTGTGTTGCGGTCGGAATTCGCATTGAAACAAAAAACTCCACTCAATCTAACCTCTTTTCACCATTTTTTTGTCGGCTTTTGCTTAAAAGTGTCTAGTCATCTCTATAGGATGGGGGCAATACAGCCCCATCCGTATATAGAGTGATGTAACACCTTTTAAGCCTGTCACTTTTATACTGTTACTATATGTATATATAAGAAAAAATAGTGACGGTGACATTTAGCCTTAGTCAGAATATTTAATCTTCATTTTCCTCCTCAAAATCATCATTGTAATCATCAGAATCATGATTAGGAAATACATCTCCACGCTCAATAGTAAAATCGCCAAATTTCTGCAACTTTTTATACATGCTTGAGCGTGCCAGCTTCTTATTAAAGAATTCCTCTGAACGCTTTATGAAGTCTCGAACATTTACTACTACTACCCCATCTTTGTTCGGGTCTTTTTCTGCGGCAATGAGTGTATACGCATCAATAATCTGTTGACGTTCCTTTGCAAGCTTCTCAGCCTTGTGGCTGCCATCGGATACATCCCGCTGATGAATGGTCTTACCGTTGATTTCAATGTCCGGACGGATTTTCGCCAGCATCCCCGACTCATCAACACGATGTATCGGCCAGCTGAAGAATATATCCTTGTTATCTGCCTTCTCGAATTCGCGGAGCGTACAGCTTACACGCCATGCCGTCGTATGTTCAACGTGGCGGTCAGATTCGGCAATCTGGGCGAACAGTTCTTCCTTGGCATTCTCATAAAGATTCTTCTTGCAATACTCGCTCAGCCGGAAAGCATCGCTCAGATGTTCGTCCGGCAGGCGATTACGCCAGCCGCTCACATGCGTATCCAGATACTGCGTGATAATCTCGCGCTGCTTGTCGGCCTTCATGTTTTCATACTGCTCATCCTTCAGCGGAAGCTCGATAATATCAATCAGCGCATCCGGGTCACGGGCAAATACTCCCGAACCACTGGCACGGTCCATGGCTTTTTTTGAGCCCTGCGCGCCTTTACTGTGGTGATGGCAGTAAATCACGCTGCAGCCAACCTCTGTACATACCTTGTCAAACTGATTACAGAACCGTGCCATCTGGTCGGCGCTATTTTCGTCACCGGTAATGACCTTGTATATCGGGTCAAGGATAATGGCTATCGGGTTTTCCTTCCGTGCCCGGCGTATAAGCTTAGGTGCCAACTGGTCCATCGGCAGACTCTTGCCGCGCAGGTTCCAGATATCAATGTTACGCAGATTCTTCGGCTCTATCCCCAATGCTTCATACACATCTTTAAAGCGATGCAGACAGCTTGCCCGGTCCAGCTCGAAGTTTACATAAATGACTGTCCCCTGTGCGCAGTTCCATCCTAGCCATGGCAGCCCCTCTGCCACAGCTATAGCCATTTCTATCTGCAGGAAAGACTTACCCGCCTTGGACGGCCCCGAAAGCAGCATCTTATGTCCCTGCCGGAGAATGCCATCAATAAGCGGTGGTGCAAGTTCGGGGAGGTTCTCCCATTCATCCGCCAGATTCTCAAAATCCGGCAAATCGTCATTTTGTTCGGCGTACCACTCCTGCCATTTTTCCCAACTCTCTTTGCCGATATTGGTTTCCACGAGGAATTGCTTCTTGCCCGCCCGCATAACACCGGGCATACGGGACAGTCGCGATGGATTGCGGTTCGCCGGGTCAAGCTCAAGACCATTCTCCTGACAAATCTTATAGAGTGCATCAACCCGCTTCCGATATTCGGTGTAACTGCCGGCATCCACATGGACAATCGCATGCAGGGATTTATTGCCCGACGTGACCAGTGCAGCTACCGGAAGTTCCAGCTTGTGGATGATTTCGTTCTGCTTCTCAATGGACAGCTTGTCTGATTCAATGAGCGCATAGCGGAAATCTGTTACATTGGCGTTCTTTACGCCCTCGCCATTGAGCGGGTTGAACCGAATCCATGCGCCGCACTCTTGGTTATAGTCGCCGAGAGCCTTGCCGATAACTGCGCTGTCTCCACGATAGAGCTTCAGCTTGGTGATAATCTCCCCGGCGGTACGGACATATATACCAGAGCCTGCCGGTGTCCAACGCTCATCGTTATGACGCTGATAAGATTCACAACAATAGCCAACGATTTCTTCCGGCTGAAAGAGCACCTCAAGGTATTTAATCAGGTCATCGGCAGGATTCCATTCTGAATCCTGCGGCTCGATAACCTCGCGGCCTTCCAGCCAGTTCCTGTCGATAATACCTGTGCGCTTCTCCGTATCCGTCACCAATACAGCTTCATTCCATCCCATAGCATGGTCATCAACCTGTGGTGGTACCCATCCATGCGTATAAGCAATCTTGACCAAGGTGCCTGCCGTAACCGGCTTGTCGACCTGCTCGCGGAAACTGGCCCATTTTTTCTCACATTCGCCATTGTGGAAGCGCGACGAATCCTGCGCGCTCCAATCGGTCCAAACCGCACAGGGGAAGCCTTCATGTTTCAGAGCCATACCCACCTGGCACCATTCCTCATAAGAAACCATACCGGGATTGATATGATTCATAGCGTCAATCAAATCTTGTTTATTCATTCTGCACTCCTAACATCAACCGGTTTATACGTCAGGGGATTAATGCCCCGTGGAATCCTCCAATTACAGGCAGCTATCCGGGTAATCATGCCGTTAGCTTCCTTGAAGCTCCATGTCCCCACATGCTGAAATCCCTTCTTTTCGAGGAAGCGAATCTGTTTTGGCGTGGAAAGCCCCAAATCGACACGCTTTATGAGCCGCTTTAAGATGACAGCCGCCTTGCCTGCGCTTTCGATTTCATCCGGGAAAATACCGAATTTTTCCAGCTTGGTTTTCTGCTTTTCCGTGACCGGCTCAACTTCCCATCCGAAAGACGGAACGTAGCTGCTCAAATCTTCCGCACCAATCGAAAGCTCAAACTGCAACGGGTCAACCAGCTTGCGCTTGCGTTTCTTCATCTGCTCCAGTTCCTGAGCCAGGGCATTTTCGCGTTCCCGGATGATATCATGCTCCGCTTCCTGCTCCACTTCGCCAAGTTCCTGCGGCTCATCTGATTCGGCGATTTTGGCGGTCATCTTGTCTGCTACCTGCTTGGATTTTGCAATAAGATGTGCAGGGCGGCAAAGCTCATGCCGTTCCGTCATCCACAAGAAATCCAGTAACAACAGGTCTTTCTTACCTGCAAACAGACGGGTACCACGCCCGACCATCTGGCTGTACAGGGCGCGGCTTTTGGTCGGCCGCAGTACAATCACGCAGTCAACACTGGGGCAGTCCCATCCTTCGGTCAACAGCATGGAATTGCAGAGCACATCGTATTGGTCCTTGTCAAAATCCTCCAGTATCTGCTGGCGGTCAGGGGATTCACCATTGACCTCAGCCGCCCGGAAACCATGCTGATTGAGAATGTCGCGGAACTTTTGCGAGGTCTTGACCAGCGGCAAAAACACCACCGTTTTACGCTCCTTGCAGTAATGTCGTATTTCTTCGGCTATCTGCTCCAAATACGGCTCCAAAGCATCATCCACATCCGATGCCTTAAAATCCCCGGCGGACATGGACACCTTGCTGATATCGAGCTGCAGCGGAATTGTCTGCGCTTTTATCGGGACAAGGTAGCCATCACGAATAGCTTGTGGTAAACTATACTCATAAGCCAGTGAATCAAAGAAACTGCCCAAATCCTTCATGTCGGCGCGGTCCGGTGTCGCAGTGACGCCCAAAACCTCCGCATTATTGAAATGCTGAAGGACAGTCTGGTATGATTTACTGATGGCATGATGTGCCTCATCAATGATGATGGTGTCAAAATAATTTTCACTGAACCGCTCCAGCCGTTTCTCCCTGCCCAAAGTTTGGACAGAGCCCACGGTTACACGGAGCAATGAATTAAGACAACTGGACTCGGCTTTTTCTACAGCTGCATTGAGTCCGGTTGTCTTTTTCAATTTTTCTGCAGCCTGATCAAGAAGCTCTCCGCGATGTGCCATAATCAGCACTCGCTTTCCGTCCTTTACACAGTCATCTGTAATTTTGCTGAATACTACGGTTTTGCCAGTGCCCGTAGGCAAGACGAGCAGGGTTTTCTTATGCCCCTGCTCCCATTCCTGCTCTACTGATGCACGGGCTTCTTCCTGATATGGTCGAAGCTCCATTTACTTAACCTCTCTTTACATAACGGTCAACATCATTGTACGTATTGTTGTTATACTCGCGCGTCTTCGTCTTCACGCGGCCCGTGCAGCCGATTGCTTTATCCCAATCCGGCACAAAGCTTTCACCGGTCTTTGCCATGCCAATGCACTGGAAGAACGAGCCGATTTTCCACGCCATATTGGCTTTGAGGAAGAACGAATCATTGACGATTGCCGTCCCCTCATCCGTGACGATTTCGAGCTTCACCTTGGCAACATTGCACGGCTCCTTCTTCTTGCCGTCCTTGCTGGTGCCGCCGTTATAGAACGAACGCTCGAAGCTTTTGACCGTGAATTCATATTCACCCGGTTTAAGCGTGATGTATTCCGGCGCTTCCTCGCAGACAATCGCCTGCCCCCACTCCAGCGCATCTGCGCTTACGGTCTTGTTGTCGTTGTAGTTTTCCGAAGTTGTAAAAGCCATGATAAAATCTCCTTTATAATCAAAATCAAACTCAGAACGGTACCGGACAATGCTTGTAGATATCGTCCTTCACATCATCAAACTGGCGGATTAAATCCTTTACCAGACCGGCTGGAAAGTCTTTTACCGGTGTCGGTCTGCTGAGGATTCCATTTCTTGTAACGAAATCTTCCAGGTCGCAGAGATGGATATTATTCTCCTCACAGAGGTTAAACAGTTCAGGATTAACTCCAACGCCGTAACCATCCTTGGGTGCTTCTGCATTTGCCGTTTTTTCGGGCTTTTCAGTGCTCTTTTTCTTCCGTGTGGTACTCGTGGTAGCCTTTGCCTTTTTCGGCTCTCCTGCGGGATTCTGTGGAGTCTCAGCGGCATCTGGAATAAACTGCGCTATCTGTTCATACTCAAAAGGCAATTCCTCTTTGAGCCCGAAGCGATTTTTTGCATCCCAGGTCGGCGCATGGGTGGTATACATCACGCGCCGCCCGCCCTGGACTTTGTTCTTGCCATTGACTTCCGTCACGATTTCCTTGTAGTTGGCGAATAATACGCAGTCAGCCCATTCCTTGAGAAGTGCAGCGCAGTGATTGCCCGCCTTGTTTCCAAGCTTCAGCTCGTAGCGGTCATAGGCTCCCATTTCATCCGGTTTCTCAAACTTGCGGATGATGCAATGTGCTGTAACCACTATATTGATTCCTGCTTCATTGGCTTTGCTAAGCTTGTCCAGCACCCGCCCGAATTCTTCCTTGGCGTATGTATACCCCTTGCCATACCCGAAGTCCTCGATACTTTCCTTGCCGCCCTTCCTGCAGACGTAAGCTTCACAAAGGCGCTCTGCCCAATCCCCGGTATCAATGACCAGTGTTTTACAGCAGGTCGGATTCTGAATAACTGCCTCGACTTCCGCCAGAAGCTGTTCCCATTGTTCCGGACGAGGGAACCGCATGACATCCATCAAATCCGTAGAACCTTCTGTATCAATAAAAAGCGGATTCGGGAACTGTGCGGCAAAGGTTGATTTACCGATGCCCTCCGGCCCGTAGATAACTGCCTTGATGGGTTTGTTTGCCTTGGGACCGCGCTCAATCTTGATATCAAATCCCGACATTTCTATCCCCCCCTTAACGGATAACGATGTGACGATTTTCAACAATGTGGATTCCATCCAGTTCAACGCCAAGCTTCAAATCATGTAAAAGCCCCTTGCGGTCAACCTGCGGTTCCACATATTTCAGATACTGCACCGGAATCTTTGTATTATCATCAATCGATACCGATTGAGACGCGCCATAATAGATGCTTACCGTTTCGTCCTTGAATTTCTTGCCGCCCAGCTCATCCATAATGATGGCTTTCAGCCGTTCCTGTTTATTTTCAGCGGATTTTTTCCGAGCCGTAAGCCGTGCGATTTCCTCTTTGAGGGCTTCAGACTCAATGCGCAAATCCTTTACCCAACGTGCCATACTGGCAATCTTTTCATTTTTCTCCATCTGGAGATTGCGCAGCTTTTCTTCGTCGAGGATTTCCCCTGTTTCCGTATCAATTGCACAATTTAAAATCTCTTGATTAATTTCATAAAAACTTCTCATTTTACCCTCCTGCTTGGTTTCGTTTTCGCCTCTTTCAATAACCGTTAGACGTCCAAATTTTTTTGCCTTGCAAATTTACTGCATGTGCCATTTCATTTGATAACCTCCTGTGGTAAAATAAAGATGAATAAACTTCATTTGGTTTTTCGCTTCGGGCCATAGCAGTTAGCGGCTGCTATGGCCTTTTTCGTTTCATCGGTTCATCACCTCATCTTTCTTCACCCAATAGCGAATGGTAATCTTATCGCCCGGCTGAATCTGTTCTTTTGACTCGACCAACCAGGGGTTGAGTTCCTTGATACCTTCCTTGAATTCGAGGATATAGCGCCGCCCGCCAGTGTTCCGCTTGAGATAATCCTCGGATATGCTCCAAAGCGTTTCGCCCTTTTGGACTTTGTGCACAGTTTCGACTTGTATCTGGTCGCCGTTGTAGAATCCTGCGCATACCACCGCAGCGCCGATGAGCGCTGCAGCTGTCAAGGATTTCTTGATAGCTTTTTCAAGCCTGCGCTTCTTCGCCCATGCTTTGCTGATTTCCAGTTCAAAGTTTTCCAATTTTTCACACACCCCTCAACCTTCACACAATAACGCATCCAACGCTGTCTTACTGTTCGGCTTTCCGAACTTTAAGGGTAAAAAAATATTGGTTGATTGTCTGGGGCGGCTCTTTTAACAGCCGTAATGCCTCAAACATTTCCTGCTGAGTGAATTCTGAAACATTGTTCAGCTTTAGCGATAAGGTTGCAGCGGACATTCCCAAAGCCTTTGCGAACTTATCCTGTGTGCCGAACACTTCGCGAATTCTACCACGCAGCTTGTCATAGCTAAACGCCATCTGCGGCCCTCCTTTCTTCTGTTCGGTTCTCCGAACTTGTCTATTATACTATCACTCTGCTTTTGTTTTGTAAAGTCTTTTTTTCGGTTTTCCTAACTTTTTTTATAAAAAATCCTCATTTTGTTTGTGTTTTCCGAATATCCACCATATAAAAGAGCTGTGACCACAAAAGCCACAGCTCAGATATGATATGTAAGGAGGTTTACAAGCGATTCAGCATATCGTCAATGATGCGCCGCTGATGTTCGTCTTTAGCTTCGTTGCGAAGCTGTTCGAGCCGTTCACGCATCATCATGCCGCCATCACGCGAATACATGTCACGGCTATATCTGCCGTCACTGTCACGATTGTCGCGGCTACGGCGATAACTCATATCGTCGTTATAATAACGGTCGTAAGACCTGCCGCCGTAGTCATGAGAAGACTGGTAGTCCTCCATTTCTTCAAGACATTTTATCTTGAAAATACCGGACAATGCGTGCTTCACAGTCTCGACTTCAGCAGGCGTTTTGAAACCTTTTGCATAATCCCCTAACACGTCCCAGAGATTATCCTCTATTTTATGCATAATCTGCGTATCCATCAAATCACCCCCAATGCGCTCACGCCTACGCGGTCAATATTGACGCTTGCATCAACCATCGCAATCGGTATCGTGCTCAAATTTTGGATTGCAACAGTCTGACAACAGCCAGCGACAACTTGCGCAGTAATATCGCGGCTGATGCTAAAAAATTGCTCGACCGCTGCAGGCGTAACGGTCATGATGCTGGACGGAATCGCAGTGCCTCCGAGAGCGATCCCGACTGATATCGCTCCGACTGTTTCGCCTTCCGGCACCGCGATATTTGCACCAAAATCCACATCATAATTCACGCCCATAACCTTGCGATTGCAGCAACAGCCGCCCATTCTCGGCACGCCAAGTCCGGAAAGTTGGATGAGTCCAGAACCGAGCCGAGGCACGACCAGTCCTTTCGTACACGGAACAGGGACTGCCGTGAAGATAGCATATCCGTTAGGCTGGATGATTTGACGCTCTACTGCCGTTAATTCTGTGCTCATGAGAGTCACCTCCCATCAGCCATTAAATCCGCCGCAACCACAGCCGGGATTCGGAACGTTATACGCGGGAATCGGCTTCGGACAGCACGTATTTGTGATGTACTGTGCCTGCTGATTCTGACCTTGCAGAATTTGAGCCGTCTGTGCAGTCTGAGATGCAGCCAAATCAGCCATTTGCAGACGGGAACGCAAATCTGCATTCTCGCGCTTAACATTATCAAGCTCCAGAGCGCACAACTTGTCAATGATGGTCTGCGTACCCTGCTGATTCGTGCGGATAACTTCATTAAGCCCATTGAGGAGCTGCTGAGTGTTCGCAGTGCCTGCCGTAATGACATCGCGGATGCCGTTATTGACTGCATTGCGGTCTGCGCATGCTTCCGTTGCTACCGTATATTTTAGGTCAGCCGTCGCAGCCTTTTGTGCACAACAGCATTCCTGCAGACTCATAGCGAGCTGGTTCATGCTCTGATTGTTTGCGAGCTGATTACTATAGAGCGTGCCGTTCAGCGTATCTTTTGCGCCAGTGATGGCCTGCGCGGTCGCATACTGACTATTCGTGATTGCCTGCACGATATTTGCATTACCTTGGCAATTTGCGACAGCATTATCAGCAAACCCGTTGCCGACCTGTGCCTGCAGTGCACTAATCTGGCCTGTCGTTGCCTGCTGGTCAAACCCTCTCTGAACGTCAGCTTGGATATACGGAACAGCACCACCGCCGCCGTTATTTCCCCAACCGCCATTGTTCCAGCCGCCATTCATGCAAAGGAGGAAGAATAAAATAATCCACCATCCATTCGCTCCGTCGTTTCCCCAGCCGCTATTATTGTTGCCGCCACGCATCAGCGCAGCCATGTCAGCCGGAGACATACCGTTTTCAAACGCCATTGAAAACACCTTCCTTTGATAGATTTTATTTCAACTCATTCGAGCTGATTACAGTTTCACGCCGACCATTGCCGCCATAGCCCTAGCCTGCTCCAGCATTTGAGGAGTCGCTTTGCCATCGTTGAGGAGCTTCTGGACAACGTCACGCGGATTCATATTCTGATTTTTGCCGACAAATTCTCTCTGGAATTTCTGATATTCGCCAAACATTTGCATCGGATTCATGCCTTTTTACCTCCCTTTGTTGCTGGTGCTTGTGCTGTTGCCTGCTGCAGAGTCGCCAGCATTTGCTGAAACTGACTCGTAAGATTGCCGATTTCCTGAGTCAGATTTTCAAACTCTGCACGAGACACTGAGTCGCTATCCTGCTGTTTAGGAGTAATCTCTTTAATCGCGAATATGCGTGCAGGCTTTGGCATTCCGTTAATTTCTGAAGAACGAACAAAGAGCTTGCCATCATTCGGATTATTTGCATTTAACAGCGCAACTGTATAACCCGGCGCAATCGGATATGTCATTGCCTCGTCATCGTTATTGATAAAAACCACCATTGACTGCTGATTGCCAGCGTTATTGACTGGCGAATTGTTCCATCCTGCCATCGTTTACCTCCTGTAGAAATACGTCACTACTTGGTCGCCGCTATCCCATGAGTCAAAATAGTTTCCGTCAACTACTGCAACAACATGAGTCCCTGTTGCGACGATAAATGTGCCATTCGGATTGTCGCGACAAAAATCTTTGAGCGTATAGCAAGCAGGACATGTATTAGGCAAGCCAACACGAGTAAATTTCATATCGCGCAGCAATGCGCCCCATACCCAATTAACCGACGGCATCTCTTTTTCTTCAAACCCTTTTGCTGATAGTCTCATATATGCCGTGTCCCAATCGACATTAAGAGCCTTTGTCAGTGCGCGAATAACGCAGTCTTCGCGCCGTTTTTCCGTAGGATTTGGATTGTACTCTTGATACATATAAATCCCTCACAATCTACGTTTATTAAACTAAAAAAGACAGGACACTTCTGCCCTGTCTTTAATACAAAATCATTACAATTTTGCGACTTTATTATATATGCGATTAATTAACTTATGGATACCTGAGTAAGAATAACCATACCTTTCTGCAATTGCATTGATGCTCAAGTCATTACAGATATGCAGCCGGATAATCTTTTCCTGTAACGGAGTTAACATTGCATCATATATCAGCTTATCAAATTCCTGTCGAGTCGCTGACTTTAACCTATTTCTTGCGAGCTTTGAATCTTGGTTCATAACGTCGTTCCTTTGCCAATAAAAAAAGCACGGCCTTAGGAGTAAGGCCGTGCACATATTCACTTTTATACTTTCTCTGCTGCCGCTTTTTCAATGACGACTTTGAGCACAGCCACTCCACCTTGAATTGCTAGTGGCAAAACGAAAGCGTCGCGAACCTTGCACCATCCCGTTTCCTCTGGTGCATCTTTTTTGCACTGGTCAACAACTTTGTCCGCCGTTTTAGAGATAATATCCAGCCCCTCGTCAACCAACCAGTTGTTCAGATTTCCTTTAAGTGTCTTGCCTACTTCATCAAGCCCGAGTGCATCTACTGCCGTATCGCGGATATCTACCCATTTACTCATCTAATATTCCTCCTTCAATTGTTCGATTTTCAAACGATTTGTGTTACAAACTCTGCTCGTAGTCAGTACAGACCTGCCCGGTCGTTGATAACAAAGATGCGGAGCATATCGAGCGATAAATCGAGGCTTTCGCCGGTGCCCTGCAGCAGCCCTTTATCCAGCATCTTTCGGATTGTCGGCTGTGCCCATTCCGGCGCAGAATCAACCGTATTAAAGCGCTCGGTACCACGGCCACCCTGATTACCGCCGTCCTGCTCTGCTGGCGTGGCGGCTTCATCCTCGATACCATGTGCCTGATTATAGTAAAATACTGCTTTACCGGTAATCGTGCCGTCATCGAGGAGCACTTGCAGGTTTACGCCTGGGCACGATGTCGCCATAAGTTCGCCGTGGCCAACAACGTGATCCCGGTCAATGGGGATACCGTACCGCTCGCAAATGTCAGCCACCAAAGCTCCACAACGGTCAAGTTGTTTCTCGGTCGGCTCTGCGTCTTCAAAATCTCCGCTCAGGTGGATGCCGATTGTATGGCTGTTTTCGCCGTATGCGTGGGAGCCGATTGCCCATTCTGGACGGCCTTTCTCAATCGTGCCATCTTTGCGGATAACATAGTGGTAGCCGATACCTGCCCATCCGTTGCTCAAGTGCCACCCATGAATCTGCTCTGCCGAAACATCCATATCCGGCGAACCAGTGTGATGGATGACAATCATATCGGTGTAGCTACGTTCCGACAGACTGTTAAAGTTGAGGTTCGTTTCTTTGATGTCAACCATTTTCCGCTTCCTCCTTATCTTTTGAGGTGTTCACCCACGATACTATTTCATCGTTATCATCAAACTTCGGCAACTGTACGCCAGCTGTATCACGCAAATACTCCCATGCGTCCGGCAAGTAGCTTTCAACGAACAATAGCTGCTGTTTCAAATCAAGGTTTTTCAGGCTTTTTAACTCCATCGGAACCGCCTCCCGCTAGTGCCTTGCCTGTTATTACACCGCCCAGACTGCCCGCGATGGTACAGGCTACATTGTCGTTGTAGTTCATCAGTATGCAGGCCAGCAATGCCACACCAAGAGCCAGCGCGCATATATTGTCCTTCGTTATCAGATACTTCATTTCAGCACCCCCCATAGAGCGATAGCCGCCATGACTGCCCATGTGAAAATATCCTTTGCGCTGATAACCTGTGTCCTGTGCTGCTCCAAATCCTGCAACCGACCTTCGTGATTCATCAGCCGTTCTTTTATCGCATCGTTATCGTCCGTGATTTTGTCTAGCAATGTCTCTACCCTCACAAGCCGTTCACTTATCTCTGAGAGTTTGTTCATGATTTTCTCGTCCAATGTGACCACCACCCTGCTATGTTAATCTCTGCTCTTTCCGCAAAATGGACTATACGTATCTCTTTCGTTATGAAGATTTTCCAAAGCAAAGAAAAACATCAGAAGGGATGTATAAAGCAGCATATTCATGTCATTTTTAGCTTTTGGCGATTCGGTTTTTATTTCCCAATCTTCGGCCAGCATTTCAGATTGGGTTGGTGTCCATGGATGCCCTTTGTCATATGCTGCATTGTCTATGCCTAGATAGATAAAAGATGGACGGCCATATTCAAAGTTGTTAATAGCCAGCCATACCGTCTCCCAACCTTTACGACACACACGCTTACCGTCTTTCATCGCTTCAATAGCTTCACCAAAATTCATTTTTACCACTCCTTATGCACAATCCAAATACACCCTTCGCCCGTGAGACCACCAATGCACGTTGCGGCAAAATCTTTCCACTCCGCACTATGCCTGTCAGAGTGATTGTGGTCGTACCATTCTTTTCCACCTGCGATTGCCGCCACGCCTAAGAAGCGTTCAAGTGGTGTCCACTTTGGAAAGAATACTGATTCTGCAGAATCAATCGCTACACCTGCGCCGAAGTGTTGCGCTTTGTC
>Ga0247610_10004415_pt1 | contig 15058 bp, 19 predicted proteins | sample 174DNAGHGhighgp2_FD_193483 | JGI IMG/M metagenome (GOLD analysis project Ga0247610, IMG submission 193483) | Sheep rumen microbial communities from Palmerston North, Manawatu-Wanganui, New Zealand - 1742 DNA GHGhigh gp2 | ecosystem: Host-associated > Mammals > Digestive system > Stomach > Rumen... | reverse complement strand
CCCTACTCGGGGAGTTAAAACGAGAATATGAATCCGTTTTAAAGAATAAACGGCTCCGTGGTCAAGCGGTTAAGACATCGCCCTTTCACGGCGGTAACACGGGTTCGATTCCCGTCGGAGTCATTAATTAAATATTTATGGCGTGATAGCCAAGTGGTAAGGCCCCGGTCTGCAACACCGTCATCGCCGGTTCAAATCCGGCTCACGCCTCTGCTTAGAGAGCTCAAATCCTCAGAATTTATGCGGGTTTGAGCCCTTTTTCATTTTGAAAATGTTGGGGTACAAGTGAGGTACAAGCTTTTTTATACAATTAAGCTTGGACCTGCGATAGGAATTTGACGTCTGTAATTGACTAAATATGAAGCCGATGCGCTAAAAAACGCACATTGAAAATTGTAGTATGCTATTATAAGAGTGTGTATATATATACCAATCGCTATGAAAACTATTATTGGAGATACGTTATGTTCGGAACAGGAACCAAAAAAATGTTAAATATGCTGATACTGGATATTCTTAAAGAGTATTCCGACAGCGAACACAGATTACTGCAGCAGGATATTATAGATCTTCTGGAATCCAACTATGGTATTGGTTGTGAAAGAAGAGCGGTAAAGAACAATATAGTCTCTCTTCGTGAGATGGGATACGATATAGCAGAGAAAAAGGGATATTATCTAAGAACCAGGGAATTTACTGATGCCGAACTGAGAATGCTTATAGACGGTGTGTTTACATCCAAGGCCATTACTGACAAAGAAGCGCACCAGCTTGTAAAAAAACTTGAAAAGCATTCGAATAAGTATTTCAAGGCACATGTATTACATATTCACACTACATCAAGTGGAAAGAATGCTGAGAACCAAAATGTCATGAATTCGATAGCAGCTATCGATAATGCCATATCAAAGGGAAAGAAGATAAGTTTCACTTATTTGCAGTATGGAATAGATTTTAAACTTCACCCTAAAAGGTGCATGAAGTATATAGTGAGCCCGTATCAGATGTTCAGTCATAGAGGCAGATATTATCTTGTCGGGAACTGTCCTGAATACGATAACATATCTCATTTCAGACTGGATAGGATAACGGATGTTGAGATACTTAAAGAAAAATGTAAGCCTATGAAAAACGTAAAAGGGCTTGAAAACGGATTAAATATCTCACAGTACATATCGGAACACGTATATATGTATACAGGAGATAGTATACGTATAAAACTGCGTACAAATGAGAACATGATGGATTCACTTGTTGATGGCTTCGGAAAAGATTTTAAGGTAGATTACGCAGAAGAAGATGATATCATAGCAACCCTTAAGTGTAATCCTGATGCATTTTTTTACTGGGCTATGCAATATGGTCAGCATATAGAGGTTCTGGAACCGGAGAGTATGAGAGATCGGATCAGGCAGGTTTCTTTGGAAATACATAAGAAATACATACAAAGAGAATCAGATTAAAAGCATGGTTACGAAAGCGATGTGCAATAAAAGGCACATCGCTTATTTTATTATGTGATCAGGAGCATTAAGTACAAATCACAAAAGATAAAAATACGAGGAAATAATAAATGAATAATAATTGGGATTTAGATCTTTTTACAGAAAACGGGCGGACAAGAACAAGTTTTTATTCATATGTTGTTGACGATGGTTGGAACCTGCCATATGAGGTGATTAAAGAAATAAACTATAAAATAGCACGATCGCAAAAAGAAGCATTTAAGGATGTTTTAGCGCAGAACAAAAAGCATAAAGGTGATTGGCTGACAATGGATGTCGCAAATAAATATGCTGATGAGGCATGGTTTTATTTAGTTAAGAATAATGGTCAGTATATTCGTGAGGTCAGAGAGTTTGGTAAAGAACTTCAGAACAAGTACGGAGTAACGGAACTGGAAGCCATTAATATACTGTTTGAAAATAATGTTGATGATTATGTAGAAAAATATTATCGAATAAGAAATCTGATACCAGTTGGTGTAGACCAGCAAAGGATCTGCGATATGGTTGTGGCGGAATACTTATTTGCTTAATGAATGGTTGTTATATGAAATTTGAAAGACTAACGTGATATGAGCGGATAAAACATGGGACATATGGGGATTGAAATGTGTGGCGAATAAAACTATATAAGGTGAAGTAACAAGAAGACTTTTTCCTTACAGGCACGATAAAGAGCGATGTGCTAAAAAAGGCACATCGCTTGTTTTATTATGTGATTGAAAACGCACATGAGTCTTTTGAAAGAGAGGTCACGATATGAAGGATTATTTTGAAGAAATCATAGGGTATGAGGACATAGTAGCTGAGTTAAGGGTCATAAGTGATATGTTAAGCAACCAAGAGATATACAAAGAGATGGGAGCAGGTCTTAACGAGGGACTGGTTCTTTGCGGAGAACCCGGTACCGGAAAGACTACTATGGCAAACTGTTTAATAAGGTCTACAGGAAGAAAAGCTTTTGTATGTAGAAAGAAGGCTTCAGACGGAAAGTTTTTAAATACTATCACTGATACCTTTGAAGAAGCAAAGCAAAATACACCATCAGTAGTGCTTTTGGATGACTTGGATAAATTCTCCGACAAGGATGAGGATTGTGATGCAGAGGAATTCGTTGCAGTACAGTCGTGCATGGATGAGATTAAAGGTGCCGACGTATTTGTTGTCGCAACGGTCAACAATATACGAAAAATCCCACATTCTTTATTGAGAGCAGGCAGATTGGGGAAAAGATTAGAGATTAGGGTGCCTAAGAAAGATGAGGCTATAAAAATTGTAAAGCACTATCTTTCGGGATCGAACAAATGCGATGAACTTGACGAAGAATCCATAGCCAGGATGTTAAAAGGAGAATCCTGCGCGACACTGGAGAATGTAATTAACAATGCTGCAATCAAAGCGGCATTTAAGAGACAGAAAAAGATCACTATGCAGAATATAATAGACTCCTGCCTGGATCTGATCTTTGATGCACCCGAGAGTGCCGATCATTTATCTGAAAGCGTTCGAAGAAAAATAGCATACCATGAGGCGGGGCATGCTTTGATATCTGAACTGATGGATCCTGGTAGTGTGAGCATAATATCGATCAGAAAAACAACCGGAGGTGATTATGGAATCGTACGGTATTGCAGATGTGATGAAATGCGGGATACAAGTGCAGAATATAATGAGTACATCATTAAAGCATCACTTGCCGGAAAGGCGGCTACGGAAATGGTTTTTGGTGAAACGGATATGGGAGCAAACTCAGATCTTCACAATGCATTTCGAAGAGCGAAGAAGCTGGTAGATAATCAGTGCATGTTCGGTTTTCAGAACTGGATAGAAGATATGCATGACGCATTTGCCGCTGAGAACAGGAATCGAGCCGTATCTATGGTCCTTGAAAAGAATTACCTGGAAGTAAAGAAAATACTTGCTGATAACAGAGAATTACTCGATGCAATTGTTGGGGAACTTATGGAAAAAACAACACTTGTGATATCTGACATCAGGAGAATAATGGAACAATATAAATCTAACGCGGCATAACACATAAGTGGTGTTGAGATCAAGAAAGGGTAGGAGGAATAACTGCGATGGAGAATCTATATTGGACAATGAAATATCAGCAAATGATCAAAGAAGTTCCCCAAAATATAGTTGAAGAGACAGCACTAAGGATGCTTAATCAGGGGGCCGGTCTTATTGAAGCTCAGATTGAATCCGGCTTGAGTTATGAGGAATTTCAAGATCTGCTGAAGAGGGCTGATATATATGAGCGTGATGAATTGTGTGTAATTAAATAAGATTGAATCATTTATTACACAGGATATTGTATTATAGATTTATAGTTGTCAAAACAGGAGGGACCACATGGATAGAAGTGAGATTAAAGAATTTGCTATAGATTATATAAGATTCCTTATTGCAGCACAGGCAGATGTTGATGAATTGTATGCAAGCCTTTGTTATGGCGGCATAGTATATGAAGATACCAGGATTGATCTGTACGAGTTGTTCTATAAAGATGACCTAATGTCCTTGAATCTTAATGAGGTTGTTGATGAGTGTTCTTCTGATATCGGATCTATGAGGGAATACCTTGAGGACAGGAGTGAGGACGTACTGATACGGGATGGTGAGGAACCTATAGCATATCTTCAGATCCCTGCTGATATATGGGACGCTCTGTATGGAGAGTCAGATGGTGAGATTGCTGATTATCTGACCGAAGAGTTTGATACCTTTATGGAAGATCGTGGTATGTCATATGATCTGACCGAATATGGCAGGAACGCGGTACTTGTTTATTCAAATACAACCAACTGAAAAAAGAAAAATACAATACTGTTGTAGTCGGGTTCTGATAAAATGATCATAGATCAGGATCCGACTATATCAAAATGTGGTCTGAAGATATGGGGTATAGGCTTATGAAGAAGCATGTATATGAAATAATCATGATACAGAATAAAGACATCCTTGTTGAAAAAACAGACATTTCGGATGACAGATTAAAAGAAAAAGCGAGAAGACTTACAGAGCAACCGCCATGCATTCTGGGACGAAAGCTGGGCCTCATATACTGGAATTATGACAGCAGTATCACGAAGCTGGGGGGATATACACCTCAGGCTGCTTACCTGGATATATATGAAGAAGGTGATCATTTATACATAGTATTTGATGATATAGAGGATCTGACCGGAGATCATCCGCTCAACAGATTTATATGGGAGGATGAGGCTGAACCTCAAAGGGAGAGGGATCTGCATTTTATCATATTAAGTGATGATTCAGAGAGGGTTACGAATGATGAAGATTAAACATATTGCGTTCAACTACCATATTGATCTAGCGCCGGACCTTTATATCGAATATAAGTCTGAAGCAGATGAGGATACCGTATCTGCAGCACTTTCAGATGGAGTACTCCAATCTGAACTGTGGATTGTAAATAGTAAAACAGATGAAAAATGGATGCGTTATGAGGATTTCTTGTTTGATACGACAGATAAGAGGGGGTCAGTATTTGATGTAAACTTTTACCAGGCGCTAAAGAAATTCAGGAGAACAGGGTTTCCTGAGACGATGTGCGATCTTGTCGATCCTGTAGATTTCCGATGGCTGTATTATAAACGGGAGTTTTATGCGGTCATTCCCATTCTTCTTTACTGGGGTCATGCGTTGCTGTGTGTCAATATTGAAGGTACCGGATCGGATGGCAGAGACTTTATTTATGAATATGAAACAGGCAGGATGCAATCTCTAAATATTGATGATCGCAACAGATGGAAAGTGGAACTGCCGCGACCCGAAGTGACCCTGCAAAACTGGCTTGACGGAATTGATGATTATTTTTTCAATGGCAATAAATTATTAAACGGACTATGTCATCGTTCTTAATATGGAGGTTACATGACGGATATCAAAATATTTCAGGGTGATCAGATTGGCGGTTGTGTTACAGTTATTTCGGCTGTTTATAAAGGAACCACACATCGTATAATGATCGATTATGGATCTTCACTTCAGGGTAACAATGAGAAGGAGAATTTTAAATACCCATGGAAGGAAGAACCTATAGATGCAGTGTTTTTTACACATTATCATGGCGATCATATCGGCAGGCTCATGGAGATTCCTGGAGAGATCCCAATATACATGGGAGCTACCGCAAGAAAGGTTATGATCAATATTCAAGAAGCTTTGGGAAGCAGTAAAAGGATTGCAGATGCTGATGAGCATAAGAAAGAAGCAGAATTGCTTAAGGATGCTAACAGAGTTCATGAGTTTGTGTGGAATGGTTCCTGTTACGATGCGGTACAATTGCCGGGGTTTAGGATTGAGCCCTATAGTGTTGATCACTCTGCATATGATGCTTATATGTTTATGATTGAAGCGGATGATGAAGAAAGAGAGGAGGGGAAATACAGAATTCTTCATACCGGAGATTTCAGAGGACACGGAAGACGAAGTAAAGCAATAATGCCATTGATAGAATCTTATATACACAGGTTTGGAAGGCGCACAGTGGATTCACTGGTGATTGAAGGCACTATGATGAGTCGATCAAAAGAAGATGTCTTGTCAGAAACAGAGATGCAGATGAAAGCGGTAAAGTATCTTCATAAACATAAGTGGGCATTCCTGATCTGTTCGTCGACAAACTTGGATTCTTTAGCAAGCTTTTATCAAGCGGCGCAGATGGCGAATTACCGATATGGCAGATATATGTACGTTTATAGCGAATACTTCGGTGAACAGCTGAAAACATTTTCTGAGACAGCAGGAATCTTTTCTGATATCTATAAGTTTGAGAAAATCGCTCAACTCTCGGATATAAAAAGTATTCCTCCGGGACAGAGAAGAACACCACCCCTGACTCAACAGGAAATGATGGAAGCATTTGGATTCCTTGCTGTGATCAAACCGGAAGATTATCATGAAAAATACATTGATATGTTTATTGAAGCATATAAGGCTGGACGTATCGATGAGATGCCGGTAGTGATTTTTTCCATGTGGAATGGTTATGTTCAGGAGTATCGAACCGATAAGAATGGAGAAAAAATCATAAACACCGCAAAGAACGAAGCATGGATACGGTTTCTGAAGCGACAGGAAGAAAAAGGTGTTCATATTGAATATCTTCACACCAGTGGTCATGCAACACCGAAGATGTTGGCTGAAGTTATAAATGCTGTGGATCCGCAGGATAAAATATATCCGATACACACAGAATGCGCGGAGGATTTTAAGGAATTGCCTATAAAGGGTAGTTTGAAAGAAAAGATGGTTTGGTCGACGAGATAAGCATAACCATGAAAGTGATATTGAAGCTAAGGAGATAAGAAAATGAGTAAAGGTAATCAGACAAATAAAAAATACAATATAATTAGTATTCAAGGGAAAGAATTACCATATTCTAGCAAGATTGATTGTAAAGAGGATGAAAAGGGAAATTATTCCATATTCATTAAGGAAACATCTGCGAATATGCAAGAAGATGCTTCAGATTTTGAAAGTATTATAGTATGGATATGGAGTGTTGACCGTAATAGAATTGTATCGCTTGGTTATAAAAGCTATATGGGGGAAAATGATAAAAATCCTGTGAACAGAGGCAAACAATGGAACGGATTAGAGTTAAAACAACCTTCATTCAGCGGGAAGGATAACATAGAATATGCTGAACCGGCCAGGCTTCATCATATGAGGTTTTTGTATCGTGTAATGAGATTTAGAGAAAGATACCAGGGGAAGGGATTTATTCTGGATAAATCCAATAAAGAAGAGATAGATAGATTTGAAAAACTTTACAAAAGTGCTTTAAAAAATGGAGAGTTATACATTACAAACCCAACTGAAGAAGGTGGAATAAAAGGATATGATAAAAAAAGGGATTTTTTAAAAGCAGGAATTGAAATCACAGAGAATCATCTTGAAAAATGGTTTGAATTGATGTCGAAGACAAATAGATTACCCAAGCAGATGGAGAAAGTCTTTGGAAATAATTGCTTATATGATCAGTTACCATGCAGTATGTTTATCGGTGAGAAAAGCAGTTCTACAAGAATCTTCAATTCAGGATATTTTGATTTGTGGGGGATAAATGATAAAAAAGAGTTGTGTGTGTTTGAGTTAAAAAAAGAAGGCAACGAGAAACTTGGTATTATTTCTGAACTGTTTTTTTATGCTATGCTTATGAAAGATATGAAACTGGCTGCTAAGGGAAAGTATTTAAGTATTAGGGCCAATCATAGAGGATTCAAGAGTTTTATAAATTGTGAAACTAAAGATGTTATAAATGCGTATTTTCTAGTGCCAAGATTACATCCATCTCTTGAAGAAGAAGCAGTAAAGAAAGCTTTTGTTGATGTGCTAAATGAAGGTGATGGAGTTAAATTTGGTGTGATATTTTTTGATCAAAAGGAAATAGTAAAAAATGATAACTTCTTGAGAGAGTTGATAAATGAAAGAAAAAAACTGTTAGAGACCAGTTAGTTGTATACAAGCTTTGGCAGTGTTAAAGTAGCAGAAGATACTACGGATAGATACATAGAACTGGTATGTCAATTATATGTCAAAATGCCTTTTTTACATTTACCAAGTGTCAAAAGCCCGTAAAATCAATGTTTTTATGGTTTTTCTTTTTACTTCAAATCCGGCTCACGCCTCTTCGTGGAGAGCTCAAATCCTCAGTATTTATGCGGGTTTGAGCCCTTTTTCTTTTTGAAGTTTGTGGGGTACAAGCCGTTTATACAACTAAACTTGGTCCTGCGATAGGAATTTGGCGTTCGATTTCTCTGACATAGTAATTCCCCATCTTATTGCCTAATCTACTCTCGATTTCATTTCCAGATTTTCCACTGTAGGCCATAATAGTCGCATCTGAAAATCTGATCTGATGAGGTGACAAGTATTTGATACCAGCTGCAATGCTTTAGCAATGTTGACCACTACATCCATTTTTGGCTGTTGCCCTGAATGCAGGTATCTTGAAATGGAGATTTCATTAATACCGCTTAAATGAGATAACTGCTTCTGATTAATGTTTCGCTCATTCATTAAATCCAATACTCTCTTATTCCATGACATTTCTCCTACCTCCTATATGTTCAAATTATAAATTGCAAATATGCAATTGCAAATCCTATATTTAAAACTATATCAAGATGTAGCGTATGATAGCTGATATTTACATTATATTGTTGTTTCAAAATAATTAGCACAAAATATAACCCTAAATTTATGGGCTTATAATTGCAAATGCAGTTTGGAAGTATTAAAATAATGATAGAAATACGAGTTCAATAATGAAAGTAGGAGGTATCAAAATGCCCTGTATAAAACCCATATCTGACCTTAAAAACTATACAACCATAATCAATCAAGTATCATATGGAAACAGAATATACCTGACAAAGAATGGACATGGTCAATGTGCACTTGTCGATATGAAAGAACTAGACGAATTGGATAAACAGAAAGCACTTTTAAAGCTTATGAATAAGCTTAATGATGCGAAGGTGTCTGTTCGTGAGGAAGGTACTATTTCTGCTGAGGAACTTGAAAAGGAACTAGGTCTGTAGTATGAAGATGAAAATTGAATTTTCACAGATTGTCAGACGTAAGATGAAAGCTTTAAAGAGATCTTTGTCTGATCGTTTTGATTCTAATACAGCCGATAAGGCTCTACGATCCATAATGCAAGCAGCAAAAGGATTATCCGAATTCCCGGAAAAAGGTGAAGCTGTTTCTGGCCTGTTTGATGTTGATACCGATTTTAGAGTGCTATATGTGAATCATAATTATCTCTTTTACTATGTGGAAGATAATAAAATCATTGTGGCTGAAATGTTCGATGAGCGTGAAGATTTCATGTGTAAGTTGTTTGGAATAAGTAGTGTATCTAACGAATAGAATAGTTTCATAGTGAAAATAGATTATAATTGTAGTTGAGTTATATATTGAAGCATAATTAGTATGTCAAAAAGTATGTCAAAACGGAATTTTATGATATGTACCAAGTGTCAAAGCCCATAAAATCAACGTTTTTGCATTTTTTCGATTACTTCAAATCCGGCTCACGCCTCTTATGAGAGACTCAAATCTACTAGGTTTGAGTCTTTTACTTTGTAAAAATTTGGGTCCAAAATTTGATTTTTTGGGGTCCAACTCAATTTGGTCACATAAGCATACTCATTATGCCAGTAATGTACCGGAATATACTCTTTTACTGTTGAGTTTATCAGAGTATTTTTTGTCATAGCGAGAGTACTGTGCCCAAGTAGATGCCTCTAGTTTAAAGATGAAACTGAAGGACTTTTACAATTTATATTGCAAAGTAAAATGGATTGTGTGTGTACACGTCTTTGTAATTACTGTTGAAAGCTATAATTTAATTATTTATTATTAAATTAGAGATAGAACAATGTAGTTTTTGAAAGAATTTTGATTCGTTGGAGGCAAGGATTATGCCAAGTATAGAGTCTATTAGAGAAAGTTTAATACCGATATTTGGCAGATATAATGTCAAACGCGCAGTGTTATTTGGGTCGTATGCCAAAGGAACAGCTAATGAGAAGAGCGATATTGATATCTTTGTTGATAGTGGGCTTAAAGGTCTAAAATTCTTTGGATTACTTGAGAATGTAACAAATGCATTAGACAGACAAGTGGATTTGATAGATTCTTCTCAGGTTGAGAAAGAATCAAGAGTATTAGCTGAAATTGATTCTACTGGAGTTTTGATATATGGAAAATAAGGACAAAGAGGTTTTATTAAAGATTTTGAAGTATGCAGAACATGCGATAAAATATAAGACACAATATGAGGATTGCAAATCTTTTGAGTCTGATGAGATGTGTGTCGAAGCTACGGTTTTTAATCTGATGCAAATAGGTGAACTTGCAAAAGCATCATTAAACTGATAAACTGCTACATTTCCGTCTTTTTCTTCACCGACAATATCAAAACCGAAACGTTAGGTATAGAATTTGACATTTTGTTCCTTGTCTATAGGAGTAACTAAAGCAAGTTCCTTCCAGTCCGAATGTTATATATGTCTATCAGCACCTCTACATCATTCATGTCAGCATTCTTATAAACTAATTCCATAATTATCCTTTCCTCCTATATTCTTGTTTTCGTAATTACTTTACATTAAATAGGATGATTTTATGAGAAATATCTGAACAGAAAACAGTAATTTCTGCACAAGTGAACAAATTATATGCTAGTCTGTTATATAGGAGTATAGTAACCTGACAAATGTTTTTATATGGTAGTGAAATTCTCATTATAAAAATATAGTATAATTGTTTTTGTAAATAAGAAGTAACGTTGAGAGGTGCCTATGAAAGAAAGGTTAAGAACATTTCGATTTGACGAAGTAGTCATAAAGAATGGACTCTTTCATAACAGAATTGATATAAACAAATCATATCTGAAAGAGCTGGATGATACTGCACTATTACAGAATTACTATTTTGAAGCAGGGATCATCATTCCCGGCATGATGACAGTTAGTGAACCTGAAAAGACGAACTTACATTGGGGATGGGAAGCCCCCACATGTCAGTTACGTGGACACTTTTTAGGTCATTATATGTCTGCGGCTGCAGCTGTGATCGCAAATGAAAAAGACGAGATACTGGAAGCAAAGCTGCGTCATATAGTAAGTGAACTTCGCAGATGCCAGCTTGCAAACGGTGGGCGATGGGCAGCCTCAATACCAGAGAAGTATTTTGAGATAATGACTACAGGTGTCTATATTTGGTCACCGCAATATACGGTTCACAAACTTCTTATGGGACTGCTCGATACATATAAATATACCGGAAATAAAGAGGCACTTGTTATACTCTCTGGAATGGCAGACTGGTTTATCGACTGGACAAAAGACATGAAAAAGAGAAGCCCTAAGAGTATATATGACGGTGAACAGGCAGGCATGCTTGAGGTCTGGGCAGATGCATATATAGTAACGGGCGATGAGAAATATAAGACTCTGGCAGATATATATAAAGATCAGGGAATATTTACCCTTTTAAGACAAGGCAAGGATGCATTGACCGATGAACATGCAAACGCCAGCATCCCTATCATTCAGGGTGCTGCAAAGATGTATGAGATGACAAAAGATGATAACTATAGAAAGATCGTTGAAGCATTCTGGGATCAGGCAGTTACCAAAAGGGGCATGTATGCAACAACGGGAGCCAATGCGGGAGAATTCTGGATACCGCCGCAAAAACTCGGAGAATACAGAGGGGATCGCGGACAGGAATTCTGCACCGTATACAACATGGTCAGAGTAGCGCTTTATCTCTTTTCATGGACGGGCAACAGTGAATATTGCGACTATATTGAACGATGCATATATAACGGTTTCCTTGCACAGCAGTCTAAAGAAACTGGCATGCCTGCATATTTTCTTCCAATGACAACAGGATCAAAAAAGAAATGGGCAAGCAAGAGGCGTGATTTCTGGTGCTGTCAGGGGACCATGATACAGTCGGCTACAAAGTACCCGAGGATTGTTTATTCGGCCGATGATGAAAATAATACGCTGTATGTTAACCAGTATATACCGTCCAAATTGACGGGGAAACTGGGAAGTATTGATATAAGTTTGGATCAGTCACTTTTAATGAGTGGACGTGAAGTACAGTCACTGTTTGAGGAACATTCGGTCAGTGAAAAATCCAGATGGAAGATGAGCTTTAAGGTAGAAGCAGGTAACGGATTTACATTGGCTCTAAGGATACCCGGATGGATATCGGCTAAGCCTGTAATCACAGTAAATGGAAAAGAAATAGATATTGAAGAACTGAAAACAGAAAACGGCTACGCATTCATTGATAAAGTAAAAGCAAATGATGAGATATATATCTTCCTGCCAAGCGAAGTTAAAGCACAAAGACTGCCTGATATGAACGAAATGGCAGCATTTGTTGACGGACCTATAGTGCTTGCGGGACTTACCGAAGAGGTTGATACCATAAGGGGAGATTTTGATAAACCCGAAGAGTTCATGTATAAGAACACTGAACATGTCTACGATGTGTTTGTGTGGCTTCAAAATAACTACAGAACTAAGCACCAGCCGAAGAATATAAACATGATCCCTCTATATGAAGTTAATGATGAAGCATATACGATATATTTTGAGGAAGTAAACAAGTAAGCGAAAAATTGTAGGAGTCATAAAAGACGCATAAAATCAATTGTTTTGGGTGCCTGAAGTATATGTTTTATAACAGATGAAGAAATTTTTATTCAAATCTGGCTCATGTCTTTTACTTTTGTATATAAATTATATTTTCGAGATATATTTCTGACATCAATACCCGTTATAATAAAAACAGGGTTATTTAACATATATCAGGGGGTGTTTATGGCAAAGATAAGTTTAAAACCAAATAATGATTTTTGTCCGCAGACTTTGTTCTTATACGGCACATACGATGAGAAAGGCAATCCTGATTTTGGATTGTTCTGCTGGTTCAGCTATATATGGGATTGTGAAATGGGAGTGATGTGCTGCATAGGCGGAAACAAGCTTACAAAGAAAAACATAATGCGAGACAAAATATTCTCAGCAAATCTTGTAACAGAAGATATGCTGCCTGTTGCGGATTATCTTGGGTGTGTAAGCGGTAGTAATCCAGATAAGATGAAGATTGATCTTGATATAGGAAAAGGCTGTGTACTCAATGTACCGGTTTTGAATGATTCTCCGGTGATCTTTGAACTGGAAGTAACAGATCTTATAAAAAAGAACGACAGTGACATCATGCTATGCAAGATCAGAAATGTACTCCAGGATGAATCTCTGTCATCTGATGAGACTGTAGCTAAGAAACTATCCCGCATCGCGCCCGTTAAGACTACAGCCAAGACATATCTTGGTTATGACGGAAGAGATTTGGGCATGTGGGGAGAACCGATGAAATATCTAAAATAAGATGAAAAGTGGGTATATATGAATAGGATAATACTGGTATCTGTGATATTAATACTGGGGCTTGTTGAGAGCAGCATATGCGATGAGCAGGTTGATTACAGAGCGGCAGGCAGAGAATTTGATAGATATATAGAAGAAATGCATCTTCCATCATATTTTGGCCCGTTTCGTGATGGTGATAATATAAAATATGATGTTACCGGTGACGGATGTGAAGACCTTGTAAGGTGTCTGTCATATGGAAGCGGAATGCCGAGAGTCAGTATTTCAGTCTATGATCCTGCAGATCATAAAGGATACATTCTTGACAGCTATAATTTCAGCTATAGGATAGAAAGCTGTGATGAAGACGAACTTGTAGTTATTAAATACGAACCTAGAAAAAATATTGAGATAACAGGGACAGTCATAGTTGAGAACGATGAACTGGTTTTTGTTGAGAATTAGGTTTGTGAAAATAAGATCTTCGGGTAAATACAACAACGCTCTTTACTCGTTATATCATGGTCAAATGATACACTTCTGTTAGGTACAGCTTACGAATACAATCGAAAAATCAGGATGAGGTATGAAATGATTAAAGCAGTAAACTTTGATATGTTTGAAACACTGGTAACTCATTACAGAAGTGAACCGTACTTTGGTGAACAGGTAGCAGCAGATCTTAATCTGACTGAAGAGCAGTATCGAAAGATATGGGATTCAACCGAGGATGACAGGTCACTTGGAAAGGAAACATTTGAAGAGACCATATCTAAGATAATGCAGGCAAATGATATATACTCCAAAGATCTTCTTAAAAATGTTGTGAATAAACGAAAAGAGTGCAAGGAAAAGATATTTACAACATATGGCAAGGAGATAACGGACATGCTTGATGCCCTGAAGAAAAAGGGCTTAAAGATAGCTCTTATCAGCAACTGCTTTGATGAAGAAGTGGAGCCTGTTAAAAACAGCCGTCTGTATCCGTATTTTGATGTTGCCCTGCTATCATATGAGGTGGGGATCATGAAGCCGGATCCTAAAATATTTAAGCTTGCGCTTGAGAGATTAAAACTTGAGCCTGATGAATGTATATATGTAGGAGACGGAGGCAGCAATGAGCTGAGAGCAGCAACTGATTGCGGAATGAAAGCATATCAGGCAAGATGGTATCTTAAAGAGAACAAGCGAAGAGCACCGAGAATATTTGAAGAATATACAGCATTAAACAAACCGCAGGATATATTAAAGTATATCTGATCATCCGGAAAGGAAAAGAATATGGGATTTTTATTCTGGCTTAAGAAAACAACAAAAAGCAAGAATGAAGAAACAGAAGATCTGATAGATTTTGAATCAATGTAAAGTTTTGTCAATGATCTTGACATAAGAGGATACACATTAAAACACGCTGATACATGCAAAAAGATATGGCATGATCATGTACCGCAAAACGGCCAGTCCGATACTGTTCAGGGCGAATTATTAAGACGGCTGGAAAAAATAAGAGATGAGGCGCAGCGAAACGGAAACATAAACTGGGACGATAACTATGAATCATTCTGCACGTTCATAAAGGATACTCTTTTGGGATCAGGCCTGTTTGAAGAA
>Ga0247610_10004413_pt1 | contig 15061 bp, 12 predicted proteins | sample 174DNAGHGhighgp2_FD_193483 | JGI IMG/M metagenome (GOLD analysis project Ga0247610, IMG submission 193483) | Sheep rumen microbial communities from Palmerston North, Manawatu-Wanganui, New Zealand - 1742 DNA GHGhigh gp2 | ecosystem: Host-associated > Mammals > Digestive system > Stomach > Rumen... | reverse complement strand
GCCGAAGAAAGAGAGGTACTTGCGTGCCGTCAGGGCTACCCCGCCCTTATGGTGATGCATATGGCGGGACGAGATGGGGATATTGAGGGCGGTTATCGCTTCCTGACTCTCCTCAGTACCGTCATCGAAGATGCCGCCGAGGACGTCGCGAAGGTCCAGCTTCAGGTCTGTGTTCAGTTGATAGCCCGTATATTCCAGACGGACGCCCAGGGAGAAATCGTCGGCCAGGAAATAGGAGAAGGTCGGTGCCACGGCCCATGTCCGGAAATTGCCGGAGCCGATATTGAGCATGGAGAGAAAGCTGTAGCCGTCTCCGTTGGCCAGACCGGCCGCATCAAAACTATGATACGTACCGGAGATGCCCAGCGTCCGGGTTCCTTTCTCGATAAACACGACTTTGCCCTTAGCAGGGTCTTCAAAACGACGCAAGATGGAATTGACAGTACCCTGCGCGAACAACTGGGCGCTCACTGCCAGAGCAGCCAAGGCGAATACGATTTTTTTCATAATATGCAAAAGTAAACATTCTCTGTCAATCCGTCAAGTACTCTATTTTGGTTTTTAGCAGATTTTAGGGTATATTTACAAAATCAAATCAAAATCGAAATGCCGGAAAACGCTCTCAGACCGTTATTCGAATCCTATACGGGCCGACAACTGGCCGATATCCTGGAACTGCCCACATCCGGCAGCAACCGGCGCTACTTCCGCCTCAAGGGGGGAAACCTCTCGCTCATCGGCGTCATCGGAAACAACCTGGAAGAGAACCGCGCCTTCATCTACCTGTCCCGTCATTTCCGGGAAAAGGGCATCCGCGTCCCCGCCGTGCTCGCGATCAGTGACGACGGATTCTCCTACCTGCAGGAAGACCTGGGAGACAAAGTGCTCTTCAGCCTGGTCTCCGAAGGAAGGGAAAACGGAATTTACAGCCCTGTCGAAACGGACATCCTGTGCCGCACCATCGAACAACTGCCCCGCCTGCAGTATCAGGGAGCCAGAGACCTGGACTGGGGGAAGTGCCTGTACGAGGCCTTCGACGGCCGCATGATCGATTTCGACCTCAACTACTTCAAATACTGTTTTCTCAAGGCCACCGGCCTGGAATTCAACGAAGTCCACCTGCAGGATGACTTTGAAAAACTGAAGGAAGACCTCCTGAAAGACAGCGGGAACACCTTCATGCACCGGGATTTCCAGGCCCGCAACATCCTCATCCAGGACGGAGAGCCCTGGATCATCGACTTTCAGGGCGGCCGGCGCGGTCCCATCTATTACGATGTGGCTTCCTTCGTCTGGCAGGCCCGGTCCCGCTTCCCGGAGCAGCTCAAGCAGAAACTGCTCCAGTCCTATCTCCGCGCCCTGAGAAGTTATCAGGAGGTGGATGAAGAACAGTTCTACAGCCGTCTGCGCCTGTTTGTGCTGTTCCGCACCCTGCAGGTGCTGGGGGCCTACGGCTTCCGCGGCTACTTCGAGAAAAAGCCGCACTTCCTCTCCAGCGTCCCCTACGCCCTCGGCAATCTGAGAACCCTGCTGCAGACGCCCTTTACGGATTATCCCCACCTGAACGACATCCTGCTCCAACTGACGAACATGCCGCAGTTCAACGAAATTCCGCAGGACCGCCGACTGGAGGTGCATATCTACAGTTTCGCCTACAAGAAAGGCATTCCGGCCGACAATACCGGCAACGGCGGCGGCTACGTATTCGACTGCCGCTCCATCAACAACCCCGGCAAGTACGAGCATTACCGCCAGTTCACCGGAAACGACCCGGAAGTGATCAAGTTCCTGGAAGACGACGGAGAAGTAACCACCTTCCTGGACAGTGTCTATAAACTGGTGGACGCCCATGTGCAGCGCTTCCTCGAAAGGAAGTTCACGCACCTGCAGGTATGCTTCGGCTGCACCGGCGGGCAGCACCGCTCCGTCTATTGCGCCGAACATCTGGGGAAATACCTTTCCCACAAGTACAATGTGAAAGTGATGGTCACCCACCGCGAAATGAATATCGAGAAAGTCCTGTAGCATGAAAGCGATGATCTTTGCCGCCGGGCTCGGCACCCGCCTCCGTCCCCTTACCGACAGCCTTCCCAAAGCGCTGGTTCCGGTGTGCGGGGAGCCGCTGCTGTACCATGTCATCGGCAAACTGCGCGAAGCCGGCTATCGCGGGATCGTGGTCAACGTGCATCATTTTCCGCAGCAGATCCGGGACTACCTCCGGAGCCGGGACTGGGGCGTGGAGATCGGCATCTCCGACGAATCGGCCTGCCTGCTGGAAACCGGCGGAGGAATCGCCCGGGCGCAAGATCTTATCCTGCCCACGGAGGAGCCCTTCCTCGTGCACAACGTGGACATCATCTCGGACCTGGACCTCGCCTGGGTGCGCCGCCAGACACGTCCCGAAGCCCTTGCCACCCTGGTGGTGAGTCCCCGGGAAACCCGGCGCAACCTCCTTTTCGACGACGACATGCGCCTGGTGGGATGGATGGACCGGCAAAGCGGCGAGGTCCGCTCCCCCTATCCCGGGCTGGATCCGGCCCGCTGCCGGCACTATGCCTTCGCCGGAATCCACAACCTGAGCCCGCGCATTTTCCCCCATTTCGGGGAGTGGGGATTCAAGGGACGCTTCCCCATCATGGACTTTTATCTCAAGGTTTGTGCGGCGGAGCCCATCTACGGGCTTGTGGCCGAGCATCTCAACCTCGTGGACGTGGGCAAATTCGAGACCCTCGACGAGGCCCAGCAACTGTGCAGCAAGATATTGAAACCATAATAATCACTGTTATGAAACTGAACGGAAGACGTGAAAGTTCGAATGTCGAAGACCGCAGAGGTCTCAGCGGCGGCGGAAAAGCCGGATTAGGAATCGGCGGCATTGCCGTAATCGCCATCATCACCCTCCTGATGGGCGGAAACCTGGGAGACGTATTTCAGAACGTCGTGCAATCGGGCGGCCTCAGCCAGGTCACCGAAAGCAATTATGAGCCGACGGAAGAGAATGAAGCCCTGGCCAAATTCTCCCGTCAGATCCTGGCCTCCACCGAGGACATCTGGAGCCAATACTTCAGCCAGATGGGCCTGGGAACCTACAAGGCGCCCACCCTGGTGCTCTACACCGGCGCCACCAACACCGCCTGCGGTACCGGTCAGGCCGCCATGGGTCCGTTCTACTGCTCGGCCGACGAGAAACTGTACATCGACCTGTCCTTCTTCTCCAGCATGAAACGGCAGCTGGGGGCCGACGGAGATTTCGCCTACGCCTACGTCATCGCCCATGAAGTGGGCCACCATGTCCAGCACGTGCTGGGCACCCTGGACCAGGCCCATCAGCAGATGGCCCGCATGAACAAGACCCAGGCCAACCGCATGAGCGTGCGCATCGAACTCCAGGCCGATTTCTATGCCGGCGTATGGGCCCACTATGAGAACTCGCTCTTCGACTCCATCGAAGACGGTGACCTGGAAGAAGCCATCCGCTGCGCCTCCGTCATCGGCGACGACTACCTCCAAAAGAAAGCCCAGGGCTATGCCGTAGAGGAATCCTTCACGCACGGCACCGCCGCCCAGCGCATGCGCTGGCTCAAGAAAGGCATGCAGACCGGCGACATCCGCCAGGGCAACACCTTCGAACTCAGCGAGAGCCAACTTTAACCTTTCCGGTACTCGGACGGAGTCATGTCCGTGTGGGCCTTGAAGAACTTGTAGAAGACGGACTGGTTGGGGAAATGCAGGGCAAAGACAATCTCCTTGATGGTCTTGTCCGAGTATTTGAGCAAGTTCTTGGCTTCCAGGATTACAAACGAGTCAATCCAGTCCGGAGCACTGCGCCCGGTCGCCTGTTTCACCAGTTTGGAAAGATACTTGGGAGTGAGGCAGAGTTTATCGGCATAAAAAGCCATTCCCCGCTCGGTGGTATGGTATTCAGTTACCAAAGCGATGAACCGCTCAAAGACCTGATTCATTCGGGCCGATGAGCGGCTCACCTGTTTTTGCGCCACAGAAAGGCGTGCCATCCAGAAATCTACCAGCACATACAGGAACGATGTGAGCAGCGAGCCCATCACTTCCAATTTATTATTTCTGTGGGAGACGACGATTGTGCGAGCGAGATTGAAATAATCCTCCGCCAGTTTCAGGTCATCGCCGTCCAGGGAAATGCAAGGATTGTCCCACATGCGGAGACCTTCCTGAAATACTTTGTTGAAGTCAAAACGGATCCCGCTCATGAATTCCCGGGAGACCAGGGCGAAAATCAATTCCGTATCCACCAGACGGCTGTCCACCGGAGATGACAATTTGACAATATTGCCGGGGACTACCATCAATACCGAATGTTCCTTCAACTCAAAAGTATTGAGATTCAAATCTACCCGGAAATGACCGCGTCTCAGGAAAAAGATAATGAATCCGTCAAAACGGAAAGGATAGCGCAGCATGGAGAGCAGAATCTCGCTCTTTTCCACACGCCGGCCACTCACTTCGCCGATGATGAAATCATTGCCCAAGGCGTATTCATCCACGATGGGGGTCAAGGATTTAATGCGGCCGATATTAATGGTTTGCAGGGAAAGGTCTTCCATAAAAAATAGCATTTGGACAAAGATAATCATATTTTATCTATTTGCAAAATATCACAAAATTCGACCAAAAGACAATTATTAAGGCGTATCTAATTGCATTTTACACTCTTTTTGGCAATATATTTGCATTTACAAGGCCCAAACTGACAATTAAACAAAAAAATGACAATATGACAAAAATGGTAAAAAATGCACTTCTTTCCGTCCTCCTCCTGGCAGGCTGCCTGTCTGCCGCCGCACAGGAACCCCTCACCTTGGAGGACTGCCGCCAGATGGCTGTCACCCAAAGCAAAGACCTGGAACAGGCGGGTGTCCAGATTAAGATGGCCGCCTATGACCGCAAGATTGCCCTGGCCAACTACTTCCCGAACATCAGCGCCACGGGAGCCTATTTATATAATAACCGCGACATCGCCCTCATCAGCGACACGCAAAGCCAACTCCTGACAAATGCCGGCACGCTGGTACAGGGACAGTTGAATGCCGCCATGACAGGAGCCACCCAGCAGATAAGCGCCGCCATGCAGCAGAAGATGACGCAGCTGATGACGGCCATACAGACCAATCCGGCCCTGGCCGTCGAGTATATGGGCAGCCCCATGTGGCAGACCATCCTGGGCATGCTCCAGGGAGTGGATCCCTCTTCCCTCGCCGGGCTTATGCCCAACATCGCCGACCCCGTGAATGCCATCGGAGCCGACATCGACCAGGCCCTTCATCCCGACCTCCACAACGTCTGGGCTGGGGCCATCACCGTGCAGCAGCCGGTGTTCGTGGGTGGTAAGATTATCTATTCCAACCAGATGGCCGCCTTGGCAGAAGACCTCGCCAAGAGCAAGTACGACATGAAATATGCCGACGTGATACTGGATGTAGACCAGGCCTACTGGCAGATTGTCTCCATCTCCAACAAAAAGAAACTGGCCCAGAGTTACAGCGACCTCCTGCAGGAAATGCTCTCCGAGGTGGAAAAATCCATCGCTGCCGGCGTTGCCACCGAATCCGACGCCCTTCAGGTGAAAGTCAAAGCCAACGAGGCCAAGATGCTGCTCACCAAGGCCGACAACGGGCTCACCCTCTCCAAGATGCTGCTCTGCAAGCGCATCGGCCTGCCGCTGGACAGCGAAATCATCCTGGCCGATGAAACCCTGGATGTGATTCCTGAACCGGCCGATCCCCAGCAGAAATCGCTGGAAGACATTTATGCCGACCGCCCTGAAACCCGCAGCCTGGCCTTGGCCGGGAAAATCTACGACCGCAAAGCCAAGGTAGTCCGTGCCGACATGATGCCCAAAGTGGCCCTCACAGCCAACTATCTGGTTTCCAACCCCAATGTCTTCAACGGGGTGCAGAAAAACTGGAACGGAGGCCTGTTCACCGCCGGCGTCATGGTCAATGTCCCCATTTTCCACGGCCTGGAGAATATAAACCGTTACAAGAAAGCCAAGGCCGAAGTCAGCCTGTACCAGAGCCAATACGAAGACGCCCGCGAACTCATCAAACTCCAGGTGGCCCAGCAACGGAAAGTGCTCGGAGAGGCCCGGGAGAAAGTGGAACTGACCCTCTCCAACCTGGACAGCGCCGAGGAGAACCTCCGCAAGGCCACGGTGGGATATGAAGCCGGCGTAGTTCCCACCAATACGGTGTTGGGAGCCCAGACCGCCTGGCTCAGCGCCCACAGCGATTACATCGATGCCGGCATCGAACTCCAGATGGCCGCCGCATCCCTCAACAAAGCAGAAGGAAATTTAAACAAATAAACTATCATGAAAAAGAATTATAATCTGTTTATCGGTGTGGCCGGTCTCATCGGCCTCATCCTTGTGGTTGCCATTATCGGCTATGTAGTCTCCCAGCCCAAGGAAAAAGTGATCCAGGGAGAAGCCGAAGCCACAGAATATCGCATTTCTGGAAAGGTTCCCGGCCGAATTGAGGAGTTCCGGGGCGAAGAAGGGCAAAAGGTGCGCAAGGGCGACACCCTTGTCATCATCGATTCCCCGGAAATCCGTTCCAAAATCGCCGAAGCCAACGCCGCCAAGGCGGCGGCTGTAGCCCAGCGGAACAAAGCCTACAACGGGGCTTCCCAGGAACAGATTACCGGGGCCTACGAAATGTGGCAGAAAGCCCTCGTGGGAGAAGATGTCATGCGCAAGTCCTACGAGCGTATCAAAAAACTACATGACGAGAAAGTGGTCTCCGACCAGAAGTTCGACGAGGTGGAAGCCCAGTACAACGCCGCCGTCGCAACGGCCAATGCCGCCAAGAGCCAATATGACATGGCCGTGAAAGGAGCCCGCCAGGAAGACAAGGACGCTGCCGTGGCCCTCGTGGAACGCGCCAACGCCGCCGTGGAACTGGTGAACGCCTACCAGGATGAAATCCACCTCACTTCCCCGGCCGACGGCATCATCGCCGCCCGCTATCCCAAAGTAGGGGAACTGGTGGGCCAGGGGTCCCCTATCATGACCATTCAGGACATCGGTGACATGTGGTTCACCTTCAACATCCGGGAAGACCGCCTGCACGCCCTCAAATCCGGCGACCATGTCACCCTCACCATCCCGGCCCTGGACAACCGGCAAGTGGAAGCCGTCGTCTATTACCTCGCGGTCCGGGAATCTTACGCCACCTGGCGTGCCACCAAGGAAATCGGGGAATTCGACACCCGCACCTTCGAAGTGCGCTGCCGTCCCGTGGCCCCCGTCGACGGCCTTCGTCCGGGAATGAGTGCCATTATGATTGCAAAGGAAAAATAATGCTACAGAAACTATATAAGGTTATTCAGCGGGAAATCCGCATCATGCACAACCGGCCCATCTACCTGGTGGGGTCCGTGGGTGTCATGCTGGCCGCCACGCTGTTCTTCACCACCTTCCTGAAGGAAGGCCTGCCGGAAAAACTGCTTATCGGTGTAGTGGACCTGGACAACTCGTCCACGTCCCGCAACTTCCGCCAGCAGTTGGATGCCACCCAGATGGGAAAAGTGGTGGAATTCGGCAGCCTGCCGGAGGCCCAGCGAGAATTGGAGACCGGACGCATCAACGGGTATGTCGTAGTCCCGGAACACTTCGACCGGGAAGTCCAGGCTTTCCACTGCCCCAGGATACAGGTTCAGGTGAACCTAATGTATCCGGTCATCGGCGGTGCCCTGGCCTACAAGGATATCCTTTTCATGGTGAACCTCACCAACGGAGCCGTGCAGCGTCAGGTCCTGCGTGCCAAAGGAATTCCGGAGAGCGAAATCATGGGACGCCTGCAGCCGGTGGTACTGGACGCCCACTATATAGGCAATGCCTCCACCAATTATTCCTACTATCTGGTCAACATGATCCTGATGGGCATCCTGGGGATGTGCATCACCCTGGTGGTGTCCTACTCCATCGGATCCGAACTCAAGTATGGGACCTCCAAGCATTTGCTGGAGTGTTCCGGAAACGAGATATGGACCGCCGTCGTGGGAAAACTGACTCCCTACACGATTCTTTTCTCCATCATCGGCATCTGCCTGCAACTGCTGCTGTTCGGCCCCCTGCACTATCCCATGGCGGGGTCCGTCGGCTGGATTATCCTGGCCACGCTGGCTTTTGTCCTGGCTTGCGAGGCCGTCGCGGTGCTCATCGTATCCCTGCTTCCCACCTTGCGGCTGGGCGTGTGCGTATCGGCCCTGTACAGTGTGCTGGGTTTCTCATTTGCGGGATTTACCCTGCCCATCTCCGCACTTCCGGCCGGGCTGCAGGGCCTGAGCATGCTGTTCCCGCTTCGCTTCTATTATCAGATTTACACACGGGAGGTTTATTTCGGAACCGGTTTCGAAGGATGGTGGCCCTATCTGGCAGCCCTGCTGGTTTTCCTGCTGCTGCCTGTCCTTTTCAGCAAACGGCTCCACAATGCCTATCTGTATCAGAATTATCCCAGGAATTGATATGAGTTACATTGGAAACTGGTTTTCCGAAACCTGGAAAATCTTCATAAACGAACTCAGGGAAGTCTTTCATGACAACGGCGTGATGATTATCTTCTGTTTTGCCGGTCTGGTGTATCCCGTCCTGTACAACTGGATCTACTCCATCGGCTCGGTGGATGAAATGCCTGTTGCGGCAGTCAACCTGTCCCAGGGCAGTTACAGCCGCCGGTATCTGCAGAAACTGGATGCCACGCGGGAATGCGAACTGGCTTACGACTGCATCTCGCTGGAAGAAGCGCAGGAGTTGATGGCCCGGCAGAAAGTGCACGGTATCGTGCTCATTCCAAGCGACTTCGACACCCGCATCGTCCAGGGCATGCAGGCTACGGTCAGCACCTATGCCGATATGTCCACTTTCCTGTACTACAAAGCCCTCACCATCGGCACCAACCTGGTGATGCTGGACGAAGTGCACCAAATCCAGACCGAACGTTATGCCGCCGCCGGATTCACAGGGCAGGATGCCCTTCAGTTGGTAGAGCCCATTCAGTATGATGACGCCCGCCTGTACAACCCCAACATCTCCTTTACGATGTTCTTCGTGTACATGTGCCTGTTCATGATTCTGCAGCAAGTGATGTTCTATGGTTCCAGCACGCTGGCCGGAACGCTCCGGGAAGAAGGGCGCAGTTTTGCCCGCGTCATCGGCGGGCGGGGTGTGGGACGCATCGTCCTGGGCCGAGGAGCCGCTTACTTCCTCATCTTCCTGTTCCTGGGAGTTTACGGCGCCATCCTGATCCCCTGGCTATTCCACATGCCGGTCCAGGCCTCCTTCGGCGACCTGATAATCCTGCTGGCCTTCTTTGTGGCCGATATCATCCTGTTCAGTTTCACCTGGTCATCGGCCATTACCAAACGGGAGACCGTGCTGGTACTGCTGCTGTTCATTACCCCCATCGCCGTGTTCCTGACCGGATTCACCTGGCCTGCCTCCAACTTCTCTCCTTTCTGGAAAGTGGTTTCCTATATTTTCCCTACCACCTTCGGTTGCCGCGCGTATATGACGCTCTGCAACACGGGAGCCTTGAGCGCCATAGCCCCGGAACTTCGAGCCATGACCCTGCAAACCATTGCCTATTTCGCCCTGGCCTGTATCGCCATCTATGTAGAGAATGACATCCTCAAAAAACAAGAAAAAGAGAGGCCTTGACGGTCTCTCTTTTTTTGTGGTAGGGACGATCGGATTCGAACCGATGACCTCTTCAATGTGACTGAAGCGCTCTAAACCAGCTGAGCTACGCCCCTGTGCGGGAATGCAAAGGTAGCACCTTTTCCCGAATTACCAAAATTTATTTTTGAAAATATTCGGTAAAATCGATAGGATCCAGTGTAACCGTAGAAATGGCGCCCACAAATCCCATTCCGCCCTCCACATTGCTCCAGGTGAAGTTGGCCGGAACCAGGCCCATGTTGGCAAGGAAATCGAAGTTGCTCTGATACAGGGCCTTGGCAAAAAAGTAGAATTCCGGGGAAAGCCGGCTCAGCGAGATATGGATAATGGTGCGGCGCCCGATGGGAATGACCGGAGGATTGACCTGTCCCCCACCGCCGGCCGAAGGGTTCACCTCGCCGCTGATGATGCCGCCGCCGGCGGCGCCCGTCTGCCCACCCGGCATACTGCCCCGGATGCCGTTCAGGATGGAGGTATCGAACGAATTGATGTAGAAACGGTAGGTATCCCCGTCGAACTGCTTCCGGGTCACCAGCGTAAGGGGCTGGAAATCACGTCCTCCCAAATAATGATCGTCATAATTCACCTGGACGAAGTCTTCCAGGTCGAACTTGGCTATATCTCCTGCCGTCAGGATATAGCCGGGGGTGAGATAGTTGAAATAACTCAAATAAGTATGGTCCGGGAGGAGCAGGTGATCCTGCCGATGGATGCGGATTCCGTAATACTCTTCCTCCCCCGGCTCGTGGTCCAGCCGGACAGACACTTCCACGGCTTTGATGGTATCCACCTGTACCCGTTCCCAGGAAAAATCCTCGACCACCACGGACGGCGGGAAGCGGGTGACGCCGGTCACCGGCGCGAGGGAACCGGAACGGACGGTGACCGAAACCTCGTCCCCCTCCTCGATAGGCCAGAAACTGGCCGAGTAGGAGACGGAGTCCTGCGGCAGAACCGAGAGGGACTCTCCGTTCAGTTCCACCTGGATTTCCATGGGGGTGTCGGGATGCGACGCTTTGCCCACGGGGTCGGCCACCAGCGGGACAATATGGACATGGGCCCCCTTCACGATGGCCTGCACGTAGATTTTGGGCTCGCCGGCCTGGTCCAGGTCGAAGGGAATCTCGCAGGAAACGGCCAACAGCAGCAAAGCGGCGATATGCAGGAACTTTTTCATTTAGAACTTGTACGTAACGGTGAAAGTGGGGATGATGGGGACCAGGCCGTAGGCCATGCCGCTGAAAGTTCCGTCGCTGCGGGTGCGGAGGAATGCCAGCGAGGCATTCAAGTGGTTATAGGCATTGTAAACGCTCAGGTTCACTTTCAGGGAATGGCCGCTGCGGAAAACCGTGGCGAAGTCCACTCCCAGGTCCAGGCGGTGATAGGCCGGAAGCGCCGTATTGTACGGAGCATCGTAAAGGTATCGGCGCGCCCCGTTCACCTCAATATAATGGGAAGGGAAAGTGATGCGGTTGCCGCTGTGGTAGTTCCAGTTGGCGAAGACATCCCAATGCTTGCCGATATGCCAGGAGGCCACCAGGTTGATTTTATGCCGGTTGTCGTTGCGGTCGGGATACCAGTCTCCGTAAATGGCCTCGAAATTGCGCTGGGACCATGACAGCGTATAATAGGCGGTGAGTTCCAGGGGGCCCTTGCTGTAGGTGGCTTCCACCTCCATGCCCCAGGATCGGCCGCGCCCTTCCGTAAAGGTTTTCTCCCATTCCGTGATGGGCGGGACGAAGGTATTGCTGCCGTTGTACACCAGAATATGGTCCATCGTCTTGTACCAGCCTTCCAGATTGAACTTGAAAGGTCCCCAGCCCGTATAGACGCCTCCCGACACCTGATCGCTCACCATCGGCCTCGCATGGGCGGTGGACGGCATCCAACTGTTGGACGGCAAGTCCATATACATGGCCGCCACCAGATGCGCGAACTGGCTCATGCGAGTATAGGACATCTTGGCCGATATATTATTGTTTATCAGCCATTTGAATGCAACTCTGGGCTCCACGGACGGCCAGGTTTTTCCGGGCGTGGAAAAGAAGGCCAGCCGAAGGCCCGCATTGAGCGTCAGATTGTAGCGGATAAAAATCTCGTCTTCCAGATACGCGGCGGGTTCGAAAGAGCGATAGCCCTGCGACTCGTCATCGGCCCCTTCCCTTACCGTTTCCCCGCCCTGTACGGTGGAGGAAGTGAACGAGCGGCCGGAATGATACCAGTGGTACTGGGTGCTGAGGCCGAAACGCACGTGGTTGGAATTGTTGGGGTACCAGTCCCAGTTGGATGTGAGCCCCATTTCCCGGACATAGGAGATGTCTTTGTCGTCCATGGAGGTGACGGATTCCATGCCATCGGCCCAATTCCAGATTCCGAATTTGTAGCCGGTGTCGGAATGGCTCTGGGAGTAATAGAGGGTTGTTTTTTCCCGCAACTTCTTGGAAAAACGGTATTGATGCGAGAGGCTGCCGGTGAGGCTTCCCCACTTGACGCCGATGTTCATCCGGGTAGGGCCGCTGCGGGTGACGCCGTCCTCTCCGGTGACACGCTCCGTCTGTTCCAGGCTGGCGCGGAGATCGTCGGCACCGGTGTAGAAACAGGCATTGAGTTCGTGCCCGGGGGCGAAACGGTGGGTGACGCGGGCATTGATATCCCACATGGCGTAGCCTCCGCCCACGGTCTGGTCTTCTCCGTTGCGACGGTTGGCGTACCAGATGGCCGGAATGGTCACCACGTCCATCCAGGTCCGGCGGAGCCCCAGGTTGAAGGAGGTTTTTCCCTTCACGATCGGCCCTTCCAACTGCACACGTCCGTCAATAAGGCCCAGCGACACGCTTCCGTGGAACTTTTCCATATCTCCTTCGCGCGTTTCCACGTCCACTACCGACGACATCCTTCCGCCGTACCGGGCCGGGAAACCGCTCTTGTAAAAGTCCAGGTTGTCGATGACATCGGTATTGAAACTGGAGAACAGGCCGCCGAAATGGCTGATGTTGTACAGCGGAACGCCGTCCAGCAGGAACAGATTGTCGTTTCCGTCACCGCCGTGGACAAACAGGCCGCTCATGAGTTCATTGCCGGCAGCCACGCCCGGGAGCATCTGGAGTTTCTTGATGACGTCCGGCGAGCCGAACAGGGCGATGCCGGAATTGAGCTGCCTGCTCTCAATGTGCATGAGGCCGGTCTGGGTGGTATTCTGCATCTTCTGCCGGATGGCCGACACGCGCGAGGCATCCAGCGTGTCCCGCAAATCCTGCGCTTGCAGGGAGCATCCCAGCAAGGCTGCCATCAACCATGTCAGCACCTTCTTCATAAGGACTGCAAAGATACTGCTTTTTTTTCGCTATCTTTGTAAAAATTACATCCATGAAACGAACGATTTTTCTGACGGTCCTTTCCGCCTTCCTCCTCGCCTGCTCCCCCAAGGGGCCGCAGCCGGTCAATCTCTCGGCCACACCCGAAGCCCGGGAACTCCTCTCCTTCCTGTATTCCATCAGCGGGAAGTACACGCTCTCCGGAGAGCACAACTTCGCCAGCGACCTGACACGCTACGATGACGAGGTGTTCACCATGACCGGGAAGCGGCCGGTCGTCTGGGGGTCGGACTTCAGTTTCAACGATATCGGAGAAGGGTTCGAGCGCTATCAGCACGCCGGCCCGCTCACCATCACGGTCCCCTTCGACAAGCCCTGTGAGCACACCGGTCTCACGGTGGAAGAAGGCCGGCAGAACATTGTGAACGAGGCCATCGTACAGGCGCGGCAAGGACGCATCATCACGCTCATGTGGCACTGCTGCGACCCCCGCATCGCCGGCGGCGGCAACGACTGCAACGGCTCCGGTGTATGGACCATGGACGAAGGCCCCTCCGACGAGGAATGGGACGCCCTGTGCACGGATGGATCGGCCCTCAACGAAGCCTGGAAGCGGGAAATGGATACGGTGATTCCCTACCTGGCCCAACTTCAGGAAGCCGGCGTCCCGGTGCTCTGGAGGCCCTATCACGAGATGAACGGAGCCTGGTTCTGGTGGGGCAACAAGCCCGGAGAGAACGGTTTCAAGCGGCTCTGGATCATGACATACAAGTATTTTACGGAAAAAGGCCTCAACAACCTGCTCTGGGTTTGGGACGCCAACGCTCCGCGCGTGAAGGAAAACGACGACGCCCTTCCCTACGAACTCTTCTACCCCGGAAACGAGTATGTGGATGTCCTGGCGGCCGATATCTACGGCTGGGACTACAAGCAGTCCCATCACGACCAACTGGCAGCCCTGGGTGAAGGGAAGCCCATCGCCATGGGTGAACTGGGACAGTTGCCCAAGACGCTGGACACCTTCGAAGAGCAGCCCGGCTGGACCTGGTTCATGGTCTGGGGCTACTTTATCGGCGGCCACCGCGGGACCGAAGACCACCTGAAACTGGTGCGGAGCATCTACGACTCCCCCCGTATTCTTACGCTGGACGAGATTGCCTTCGAAGACGGTCAATGGCATGTTCGGTAACAATCTTTCATTTCCCGTAAAAAATCACTAACTTTGCCCTCCCGAACGGAGGTGTGGCCGAGTGGTCGATGGCGGCAGTCTTGAAAACTGTTGAACTGAAAGGTTCCGGGGGTTCGAATCCCTCCGCCTCCGCAAAAAGGAATGCAGCTGGTCGCGTAAGCGACCGGCTGTTTTTGGCTTCCGGTCCGTCGAAAGCTTGCTTTCGTAAGGGCTGGAAGACGGAAACGGCCAGTTGGCCCGAAGGGCCGACAGGTGATTCTTCCCAAGGTATTTCGCAATATCCTGGACATTGCTTTAAGATAGCCTGACGCGGAAGGTGCAACGAAGGTGGGTTGATTGTTTTGCCAAGTTCGTGAAAATCGGCCTGGGAATCATGGCTGTCAATGCCGGCCGCCGGAAAGGCTGGACCGATATGGGCACCAGGGTACATACTTGCAGATTCGTTCGGCGGAATTTGTGCATTCGGAGGTTTTTCCGTATTTTTGCATATGGCGTCAACGAAACATTTATTACCCCTTCTCGCATGTCTGGCTGTTTTGGCCAGTTGCGGCAATAACATCCAAAATCAAGCAGAAATGAAAGAAGTTCAAGAAGTAGCAGGCCGTAAGAATTTCGGCCCGAACCATGCGCTGATGACGGTTCCCCAGCCCTGCGTGATGATTGCCACATGGGACAAGGACCACAATCCGGACGTGATGATGGCCGCCTGGGCCGGACAGTACGATGCCAGGCAGATCGTCATCTCCCTTTCCAAGCATAAAACAACTGAGAATCTGGAGCTTACCGGTGCTTTTACCGTCAGTTTCGCTGATGAACGCACGGTGGCCGAGTCTGACTATTTTG
>Ga0247610_10004412_pt1 | contig 15063 bp, 19 predicted proteins | sample 174DNAGHGhighgp2_FD_193483 | JGI IMG/M metagenome (GOLD analysis project Ga0247610, IMG submission 193483) | Sheep rumen microbial communities from Palmerston North, Manawatu-Wanganui, New Zealand - 1742 DNA GHGhigh gp2 | ecosystem: Host-associated > Mammals > Digestive system > Stomach > Rumen... | reverse complement strand
ATAACGGATTGAGTATTGGCAGTGTTCCGTTGGTGTGGATAGTGATGAACATACCATCTCGCCAAATATCATTCAAGAAGCGCTCTAAGTCTTCTTTGTATAGCAATGGCTCACCTCCCTGGATAACAATATGATTGATAGATTTATTGCTATTTACAAATTTCTTTGCTTCATTGACAGAAATCTTGTTTAGGTTCGGAAACGCATATTCACAAAGTTTTCCATTGTTAATACACTTCAAATTACAACCCCCTACTGTCAATATAAGAGCCGGTACATTATGAAACCGGTTGTTACTTTGAAATCCTTTTTCTAGTTTTGCAAATCTAAGTTTGTTCATATATATTTTGTTTTTTATAGCAAATCTCTTAAAATCTCTGACAGTTCTGCATCATCTTGAATAAACTTGATGATTTTCTTGGTTCTCTTAGTTACAAGACATCCAGAAATTCCCAATCGTGCCGCAATATCTTTACCTTTCTCGACCGCATGACCATTCAAACCATATAAAGAACAGAACATATCTATCCATTCTTCGTCGAAATTTTCTTTGAGTTTTTTAATCAATACGTCCCATGGATTATCCAACAAGACATCTTCTTCAAAACCTAAATTCGCTAAGTGGTCTTCATTATCAAAGTTCTTATTCAAAGAAATAGAGGACGGAACTTCTTCGCCGTTCTCTTTCATTTTCTTTTGTTTGTAATAAGAAATTGAAATGGTACGTCCGGTCTCGTTAATACCATTCAAAATAGCATTACGAATACCATAGGCAGCATAACTAGTGAAAGACATACTTGATTTACTTGCATCATAGTTATTCATTGCTAAAACAAGCCCAACCCAAGCAAACCCCTCTATCTCATCATATTCGAGAGAGCATTGGTTGAGCATTTGATGACTAATTTTTTTAACTAATGGCATATATTTCTTGGCCAATTCGTTACGTTCAGTTTCTGTATTCATATATACACATTTATTGTTCAATACAACATAAGAAAAACTTTTGAAAAATTAACCATAAACATCTATTATTTTCTAAAAAATAGTGATTATTTATGTTATCATTATCACCCAGAGCGGATTTGTTTGTATTCCACCTTCCAAAAGACTTCTTGCCTAAAGAAATAGAAGAGAAGTATACAAAAATTATCAATCGAGACAAATCTGTAATACAAACACCTATAGATTATTTGAATGAGTCCATACAAGGAATTGATTTTCCAGGTATGAGTGATTTGATTGTAGAGCAATCTCAACACTCTCCTCAACATCCAGAGAACCACAATGACCAGATGGGATTGCCCGGTAAACGTATCAGTATTGAGCCAGAGAGAACCAATGTGACATATTCTCCAAAAAATATATTATCTCAATTAGCCGGAGAGTTTACCGTTACATTTAGAAGAAACCAAGGATTGTATAATTACTTCATGCTGTATGAGACAATCTTCCATAAAGTATTAAAGGAATATGCGAATGTAGAAAAACCAGATGACGTATTCTATATTGATATTTTAGAAGAGTCAGGAAAAATCATGGGACGCATAAAACTCTTCCAACCCCGCATTGATGGTATCGAAGGATTACAATTCTCTTACAACAAATTGGAAAGACAAGCCGAGACATTCGATTTGAAATTTAGATTTAACAATATTGATTTTGATATAGTAGATGTAGAATAATATACCAACTATATAACACAACAAAAAGCGGGCCAAAACCCGCTTTTGTCATATTAGTCGCCAAATTGTCATGCCAGTTCAAATACTGGTTTGAGAATACAGCTCTTAAGACAGCCATTCTCAATCTTGTATGGTGCAACGTGTACAAGAAGACCAGTCGTCGGATCATACTCAAGCATAGGCTCGAAATCAGTGATACGAACATTAAGTTCTTCTCCAGTTTTGAAGTCAACCAAGCGTTCCGGTTCAACGTTAATCATACCGGTGATATTGAACAATGGGAGCTCAACGAATACACCGCATTTCTTAGAGCTGTTGATAACACCTGTGATAACACCCGTGAATGTAGACTTGGTGAATGTCTTCCACTTCTTGCCGTTGGTGCAATAATCACCATACAACTCAATCTTAGTAAGATTGCCAGAGAAGTTAAGCAATGCCTTACGAGAGCAAATCAAGCTCATCTGGTTGACCGATCCCGGACGTGTTGTATATCCGGCTACGAAGGTGTCCACTGTCTGACCATTCCATTTCTCGAAGTCGTTCTCGATATTCAGAACAATCTGTGAACCTGGAATAAAGGCATCCACGAAATACGGTTCGCCAATCAGTTCAGAGATAACCGGAACTTCAGCTTTACCAATGAAGCCACCATTGCTCAGTTTCAAATCATGCACACTAACAATCTTCGGTGCTTTTACATTGTACTGAACGGTCTTGTCCTTAACAATCTCGTTAATCCACTTTTCAAAGAGCGGTTGGAGAATATCAATAGTGATGATTTGACGTGCTTTGTCAATAGCTACAACCTTCGCATCTACTTCTTTGTCTGTTACCTCCATATTCGTGTATTTTGCAAAGTTATTACGACAAATTACTTGTTCCTTGGCGGACAAACCGTAAATTGAAACATAAGAACCGTGTTTTGTAATACGTGCTTTGTAAATACCACCAATCTCTGGGGTTACAGGAAGCTCAGGAACGGAAAGTTGTTCTTCCTTGATTCCACACATTGCTTCAGCGATAGACAGATCTGCGAAACGTTTCGTGTTCTCTTTAATACGTTGTGTCTCGCTTGTAAACTCAGGCCATTCGATGTCTAGCGATGACTTGAGATTTTTGCTTCGGAGCGGTACCCAAACCTGAACGTGCTCAATACGTGGTCTTTGATATTCATCTTCCTCTGCACTAATTCTTTTTTTGTCCTTTTTCATCTAATATAAAATTTAGAGGATTTATAAATAGTATTATTTTTTCGGGTTTTCTTTGTAATACTCATCTCTTATAGAAATGCGTGTTTCGGGTGAAAATTTCTCAAAAACCCATTTGATATATGAGGTATCTGATTTACAGATATCATTCGTTCGCTTGCCTTTATATTTTCCTGTAGCGAAAACAAGGTCTCCTTTGTCATTATATTTAATAAGTCCTTCTGGAGAGACGAGCTTAAAATCATACAGGTCAAATAACTCTTGTACCTCATTAAGTTGGTGCTTAAAGACCTCGATAGTCGCACGGACATCACAGAGTGCATCGTGCGCACCCTCTAGTTCTTTACCCGTGTACCGTTTGTATGTTTCAGCAAGCTTGTATTGTAAACGTTTCTTCTCTACAATCATTGAGTCATAATAGATACGACCGGAGAAATCAAATTTCAGGTTCTCTCTTGTGAGATTGTAGTAAAGCATTGGCACATCGAAATGATTGCCATTATAAGAAAGAATATCATCAGTCCCGATAAACTCAACGGCTTCAGACCAAATGTCCTCTAGATGTACGCCGTGCTCAAGCAAATACTCTTTAGAAATACCATGTTTTTCTTGAGCGTCAGGATCGATTTCAAAATTGCCTTTTGGGATAATATACCAGCATCGGGCATCAATCTCCTCGAAGGTACGTGTGTCGAATTTTACTAAACCAAGTTCAATAATGTAATCTTTTTGCGTATCCAAACCGGTTGTTTCCAGGTCGAATGCGGTCATTGTTTGTGTCATTCTAAAATAATTTTAGAGGTTATACTTTTAATTGTTTCTATTGTATCTGGATTTTTAAGATTGCCATCAAGGTTAATCTCATAATCAAATCTCGCATCATTTTTTAATTCAGACGAGATATTGGTACCTGATTTTACATTGTTATCACGGTTAATCTTGATAATACATCCTTTGTTCTTATAAATATAAGAAATTTCAGATGGGAATTTACAATCTATAAAGATTTTATACACAGTTTTATTGCTTGCATAAAACCGTTCTGTTTCCCATTTGTTATTTTCAAGACTTTTAATCCAAACATCTTGTCCGAAGAAAGTCTGCATCACATACTTGCTAAAGTATGCGATGAGCTCTCTTAATGTTAGATAAATATGCTCTTCCTTCTTGAAAATCTCCACCGCCTTCACCTTTTCCACCAATTCATCCGCAGTATATAATCTTCTTTCTTCTTTTAAGGATTTGAGCATCAATTTATCTCTTGCAGATTCAAAAGAAAAATCTTTCAAATCAATAATAACGGCTTCTTTATGCCAGTCATCGTACATCCAATCTGTTGGTATACCGGTTATTTGATTGAGAACAACTTTTGCAGTATCAGCGAATGACTCGAAAAATACATTCTTAAATTCAGACTCAGCAAGGAAACTTTCGTTTTCCATTACTCGTTCTACGGCATCATTATATACTTGCTCAAAACCATCCCAAGAATTATTTCTCGTGTAATGGTCCAAAGCAACAGCTAGTAAATAACTGATTGTGTTTTTACCAGCACCTCTATGTCCTCTAATACCAATATATTTGAACATACCAATAAATATTATAATGTAATATATAAAAATTATTCAAAAAATTTACACTAATCTTTCTAAAGCTGCGAATAAATTCTCTGTATCTAACTGGTCACGATATTTTTTCGAGTTCTCAATCATAATTTCTAATGTACTATTGATGATTTGACTAATACGTGCCACCGATAAGTCTTCTTGAACAGCAATCTCGTTCGGTTGTAGCGGTCTTACCATCCCAATACCGAATTTCTTGAGAATGATACGACGATCTCTAGACTTCACACCAGTCAATAAGATATTCAATCCTTGTTTGAAGATTTTGTAGTTCTCTTCGTTCTCCAATGAATCCTTAGACAAGCTATCATCTTCAGCGGTCAAAATATCACCTACTGTCTTGGCGTTATCATCATTAGATAATGGAGCATCAATATCTACAATAATCTCCTTCTTATACGCACCTGTTTCCGCTTTATCTTTATCTATCTCTGCCTTGGGTTTTTTGACAACACGAGAGTTATTGTTTATCTCTTGAACAATATAAGCTTTAATCCATTTGCACGCTACAGAATTGAATTTCGCATTATTGATATTCTTTTCTACCCACTTCAATATTTCTGCTTTGGTATATGTCTCGCCTTCCTTGAACCTGTTATCAAATAATTTTTTTATTGTGTCGCCGTATTTCAAAAACTCATTGATGACCGATGCCCAATCCGCATACTTAATCTCATCACCTTTCAAATTGTTTACTGCTTCAATAACATCTTCTTTCAAGCATGCACGTTTCGGGTCGTATTTCTCGAATGCTTTACACAATCCTTCATTACCAGCACTAATCAGATCTTGGAAATCAACACCTAGGCCTTGATAGCACTTTGCTATAGCAATTACAGATTTCAGATTCATACTGATGATTTTCTCTCGGTTTTCTTCACAGAAAGGAATGTCGTAATTGTTATTGTTTTTTGTGTAAATCGTGTTTATCTCCTTAAAGTATTTTTGGAGTGAGCTATCTGTGGCAAATGAATAGCTATCCGATTTACCAAGATCTGATAATACCTTTAATAATGGGGTTTCATTTTTTATCGCAGTATTTATACAGTTATTCAATACTGAGCTAAATCCAATTTTTAGCTTTGAAGCGATAGCGGCGGTTAATTCTTCAATTTCTTGGATAGGCAAAGACCATAAATCCTCGCCAACGGATTGTTCGTATTGTTCGGCAAGATCATCGTTCTTGTCCATGAAATCAACAAATGTACTTCTCTTTTTACTCATTGTCTATTACAGTTTTATTTATTTGTACGTGCTCCAAAAATTCAGCAAGTACATATACATTTTTGTTTTTATATATTTCGTTTTCTTTTTCTTCTCGGGTTGTCCACATAAGCTCAATCTTATTCATCTTCACAATACCTTTCTTATTCGGTTTTGATACATTGATTAAGCACTTGAACAAAGTCATAAAGCTTTTCTTCACTTGGTCTGCTACAATTTCAGAAAGATAAATCGCCATTTTTGGATCAATCGTCTCAGCCTTCATATATTCAAATGCAAACTTATTGACAAACTTATCTATTTCTGCTCTCTTACATTGTTCTTTCTCAGCAAATTCGTAGGTCTTCTCCATAAATCGCTGTATCGGCAAGTCCAAACGATTTACTTTGTTATTGTATACCATATTGATAAGCGTACGCATACGGGTGATCGCGGCATAATTAAAGGTGCCGTTTTTGTTACGACAGAAGTTGAATATCTCTCGAATATCGGTTGGTTCATACAGCTTCGACATCGAAACGAATAATGGTACAACCTTCTCGAATATCTCCATATCTTTTACATAGATTTTCTTATTGATTGGGTCGTCTTCCCATTTATCTGATTTGATAAGTTCATATCTACCGGCGATTACGTCACGATACAAGGTAAGTCGGTCTTCGGTAATCAGGTCCATCAATTCTTCGGCATATAATGTCTGCTGAGCTTTCAACGAAGATTGTGCCGTTTCCGTGGCAGTTCGTATACCAAACAGCTCTTCTCTTGTTGCTCGATATGCTCCTTTGTCTTCTGATGAATAAAGATAACCATATGATTTCATTCCTCGGGTCAACACAGGAAGCTGTTGCACATAATCTCGATATTTACGCTCAAAATAAATCGTCTTGTATGCGATGTCATTTACATAATATTTATTTTCCAATTCGTTATACTCAATGAATTTGTTTTGTAGTATGAAGTTGGAAATCAATGAGTTATACTTAAACTCTATCGGGTTACGAGCCAGCATACCATTACACAAATCAATCACGGACTTATAAAACTTCTGCTCTTCTGCTGAATATTTCATGTTCAGCGGATGGAAATGTGTAATACCTAATGAATTGCCGTCTGAATCACATTTATTCAAGAACAAATAAATGAACAAGTCATGTGAACGAAGACGGTTAGCGAACTGTTCAATCTCTTGTGGCATCCATAGTGTATTGAAATAGATATTGAAATCGAAGCGGTCCAAGATGTCTACACCCACAGATAAGTATGTAGAACACAATAATACATTGGTCTTTTTGATGGTCTTCTCTACATTGACATCGTCCATGAATTTCTCCCCGACATTCGATTTCTTATAATAATTTACAATCACTTTCTTCTTATAACCATATTTTGCTTCGAGCACTTTGACTAATTGTGCTTCGAGCTTGGTTTTATAGAGTGTTCCATTATTGGTTGGAAATAATATACGCTTACCTGATACAATATCTCTTGCCATCTGGTCAATCATATGGTTCAAATTATCTTCCGGTCTTTCAGTCAATACAACATGAAATTCCTTGCGACGGGTTTCCTCTTTAATTACCTTCAAGTGTACAATATCATCAAAGAACACGGTTTCGCCTACCGGAGTACCGGACATCATGATAATCGGTACTTGTGTGTTTCGGATCATCTCAATCACCTTTGGCATGACAGGTCGGTATTCAGATTGGAACAGCAAATGGGACTCATCAATAAATATATAGTCAAATCCTGCTTCTTTTAATTCAAGTAGGTTTAATCGGCTGAACTTGTCCACTGTCAATGCAATAGAATCATTACCATCCAGACGTATCTTTTTATTACCATACGAATATTGCCAGCCATCAACATTCTCTACTTTCGATTTAATTGTAGAAGTAAATGGCATTACCATCATCACTCGTTTACCGTCATGTACTAATGACTTCACCATCTCGGTTTTTCCAACACCTGCTCCAGCTTCGATGAGTGTAATCATACCACAGTCCTTAAGTAATTGCCATTTGATATTGCCTAAGTACTCATTTGCTTTTATGTGATATTCATAAGTGTTGGGTGACTCTCGAAGCAATGTGGGGTTTTCGATATTGTCAATAGTTTCCACGAGTTGTTGAACATTCTCTTCTTCTTGAGTAATGTTTAACTTAATTTTGAACCCGTGTTGTGTGTTTAATCGGTTGACAGCCCACACATCAATTGGTTTATTATGACGAGATGCAGTAATACAGTCAGATTGAAGCTCTTTATTCTTTACTCCAGCACAAATCATACGGAGATAAATATAGCCTTTTTCCTGACCATATAATTTCACCAGAGTATTAGCAAGACGCCAACGTTCAAAGTGTTTGTAGTGTACAGGGGAGTGAGTGTTCACATCAAGCTCAGGTGCATCTTTAACTTCAACGTTCACTTCACTATCCTCTTCATCCTCGAACCATTCCCATCGTTTGAACACTTCTTTCAGATCGGGATAGGTAACCCAATCCACATCCGGGTGTCCCATATCCTCAACGTTATCGAAGTTCATATACAAGAAATCCTCAAAGAAATGGGTAGAAAACAATGCTTCTGGGTCATAACCGATGAACGCACCTTGTTGTGGTTTGAACATCGCCAAGTCCATCCACTTCAACAACTGTTCTTTGGTAAATCCAATCTCTTCTGCCGCATTGATACATACCAAATAAACGAACGAATATTTATGACGAAAGTTTGTCAAATATGCAATCTTCTTTGTTCTGTCATCTTTTCGCTCGTTATCTGATACTTGGATTTTGGTATATACGTGCAGACCTTTACCTGAGCTTGACAACGCAACACCAACGAACCAGTTGTACTTTTTTAAGTGTTCAAAAAGCACCAACTTCAATTTCTTGGCCATTGTTTCGTCTTTAATATCCATGTCGATTACTTGGAAACCGTTCCACAAATCAAATGCGTTTTTACCGATAGGACGTTCTCCGTTAGAGGTCGGATAGATTACTTTACGGTTGATTTTTGTAACGTTCTTATTATCAGGGTTTATCAATGTTTTTAACAAATCCAAAAGTGTGCATATATGTCCACCTGTGGTTGCTTTGATACTGTCGAATATTGTAACATTACATTCAACCAAGCGCTTAACATATCGTCTTTTCTCCTCCGGCTCCAATTGGATCGCACTATCTGAGCTAAATTGCTCATTGACAAAGTGCTGTTTCCAAGTCAGTTCGACCGGTACATGCTTTGCACGATAGGCTTCAAGCGCTTTCTCTAATGATATACTATTTTTATTCTCCATTATACTATACTAAGTAATTAAAAATACAAAAATTTACCGCTTTATTTACATTCTCAAATGCTTTTGATTATTTTTTATCTACTGAATAAATATATAGTACTATATGAAAACAGAGAAAGAAACAATTAGAGAAATCCTAGTTAATTGGGGAGTTATAAAAGATGGAGTATTTTCAAAAGAAATATTTAATAAAAAGGTTAATGCAAGTTGGCTGAGAAAGAAAGTTCTCGCTTACGGTTTTGATAAAGAGGTTCCTGAGGTTAAAAAAGCTGTTGAAGCAGCACCAGCTGAGCCAGTTGTAGAAAATGTTTGTGCAAAATGTGGTAAAAATCCATGTGAATGCGAAGCTGAGCCAGTAAAAACAGTTGAGCCAATCGTTGAAGCTCCTGTAGAGGAAATCGTAGACGAAACCCCTGCTGAAGCTCCTGTAGAAGCACCAGAAGCAGTTGTCGAAACTGTTGAAGCTCCTGTTGAAGAAGCACCCGAAGCAGTTGTTGAAACTGTTGAAACTCCTGTTGAGGAAGCACCCGTAGATGAGACTCCAGCAGAAGAAGCTCCAAAAACAACTAAAAAGAGATCATCTAAAAAGAAATGAAAAAGTTAAGTGAATATATCGAAGAAGAAGTAGCCATATCAATAGGAGATATGATTGATGGTTCAAATTTCGCAACACCAGGAAATACGATGGGAATGGGAGATCCTCAATTACCCACATTAAAAGATCCTGGCACCGATATATTTGGTACAACAAGAACGGCAAAACCAAAAAGAAAGAAAAAAGAGAAGGACAAATAAGTTCTTCTCTTTCTTTTTGTAATCATTTTTAACTTCTAAATCCGCTAATCTTCATCAGCGTGTTTTTTCAACTTCAATACCATTCGTTTCTTTAACAATTTCTTTGACGCAATATAATTAAGCGCGTCCTGTATCAATATATTGTAGTTTTCTGTTTTTGCATCACCTGAAGGCGAAACGGCATAGATTTGTGAGGTAGGACGAGAACATGTGTACTTCTTGTCTTTGATGACAAAATCTATATTGGCAGTTTTTAATCCTACTTTTATCTCGGCATCATCAAGAATATAATCGTAAATGGTATTCCAGAGGTCAACCAGAGTGGTCTTGCGTTTGACCATTGACGGCATACATTCTTTATATGCTTGATACATTTCGGGAGAGATATACTTCGACATAATTAGAAATTGTTAAAAGAAACAGGATTAACTTCAGCAGACTCCACCAGCACTCCGTTGCAGAGTTCGTTTGCTTCTTCATGAGCAAGTGTCAGGTTATCGTATGAGCCCCAATACCAATAGCCATCGTTCGGTGCTTTCTCGTTACGACAATCTCGGATAACAGTGTACTTGTGTGCGGAAAAATCGGGGTAAACGTTTTTTACATCAATCATATTTTGTAGTTTTTAAGGGTAAAACAATCAGTTACATTATAATATACCAAATAGTCACCGAAGATTAATCATCATAATCAATATAAATTAAATATTACATCTTCTTTTGCTTCAATAAACTTTTCTATCTTCTGAAAAACTTCTTCGATATACTCTTCAGACTGTCCTCTGAAGCGAAGAACTACATTCCCAAGATTATCTATAAATACCAATTCTTTTTGTGGAACATTATCTACTAAAGTACAAGAGATAAAAATTTCTTTAATGTAATCTAAGTTAATTAGATGTCTTCCTTTGTTATAGGTCTTAATATATTGTGTCATATTAGCGGTTTTCTTTGCGTCTGTTAAACTTTTATCTTAAAAACATATAAATCATTAGCACGATTATTTTCGTTGCTTATACGTCAAATTTTACGGATAATTGATTTTGCATATTTGCTCTTGAATTCTTCCTTTTTAATAGGATATCCGTGTACCGACTTTACCGATTTGGTCCATCCTCTTAAACAATCATTTCCGCTTGCTTCAAAAAGATAGAATTCAGAACTTGTTATGTTGTAATGAGTCGGGAACCAGCTCTTTATACGAGTTAATGCAGAGTAAGGACAGATAGCTCCAAATGTAACGCCGGGATGAGATTTCGCAGTATATATGATTAGCCCGCCTGAAAAGTTCTTTCTTGTCTCTTTTAAGCATTTATTGTTTTCCAAGCTAGTCAATCGAGCAATCTTATATTTATTATTAGTGAGCCGATTTATCTCGTTCGCTTTATATTTGAACCAAGGACCATGGTGATCAGAATGTCCAACCGTCCATTGCCATTCGTGGATCATCTCGTGAATAAGAACCTTCTCAACTTCAAAATCAGTCATCTCCCAAGCAGTAGAAAAACGAATAACGCAAGTACCGCGTCTGTCATATCGTCCATCCCAATGGAACTGACCTAGGTATTTCTTTACATAATGGAATTCGATAGCATTAGGTTGGGGTAAAGCATTGTTGAAGAACTCTTTGTTTAGTTTGTCGAAAAGACCTCTGATTTGTTGTTCGTTTAGCATAGAATTCTGTTAAAAAGGATTACAGTTTAATATACTAAATATCAATCAAAAATTAATCCATGCCAATAATAAGTGCTTGTTTTTTAAGCTCTTGGTAGGTAATATCAATGTTTGTATTGGTCCGTATCTTGTTCACTTTATCAAATAATATCTTCTCATACTCAGGAGAGCTTGCATAGCGCTGTCCGTGTTTATTCACATACTTTTTGAGCATATCATATTCGGTCTTTCCATCTACCAAATAATCACGTTTAAGCAATTTTAGATAGGGCTCCACACAATCATTAGGGTGTGTGTACTTACCATTACTGTTTATCATATTGTAGTCATGCCCATCGAATGCGAACACATTGAATACTGAGTTGGTCTTTCGAGCGAGACCTTGTGTGCCAAAATGTGATTCCTGTTCACCTTGAGCTAACACAAAACAGATATCTACATCATACTCTAAGCACTTATTGACTACAACCAGTCCGTTCAGTGCCGAGGTCTTTGCTACATTTGCTATATAATTATCTACTTCATCCACCAATGATAACTTGATGCTGTCGTAAATCAATTTGTTGGTTTCTTGATAAATCTCAAATGATGTATAATGGCGATAACGGTCTCTACTTGCTACATTGACTAGTTCAATAGCACCAAATATTCCAAACACTACGAGTAAGCACATACAAAGACCCAATTGCCAGTTTTCGGCAAACCATTTTCTGAATTTTACTAATTTTTCCATATGATCACTATATTTCTGGTTACATTATAATATATAAAAAAGAGCGAGAAAATTAATCTCGCTCAATCTCTCATCAGTATACGGTACAGATTACACCCAATGAAATTACCTGCCACGATACTTCCGTAATATGCTAATAATGAACCAATTGGGATTGTACTAATAGGTGTGTTAAACAAATATACCATACAGTAGAATGCATCAGCAATACAGTGAGGAAATCCACAAAGAATGAATGCTGGTACTGCAAAAAGCAACGGCAACCAATTACCAAACTCATCACCTTGTCTTGCAAACTGAACAGCAAACGACATCAATAGTCCACAGCCAATTGCTAATACTCCACACTGCCACCAACCGCATGCCAAACGAGCAGTGATAATACCTGTTGCAGCACTCGGTAATAACAATGGAGAACATAACGCCATGCTTGCCACTAAAGCACAACCGATGATATTACCTACTAATATCAATAACAATATAGGTAGGTCCAACCATTCATACACAAAACCAGCCGTGCCAGTATACAGCTTTGCTCCATATTTGACTACACCAATCAGTCCTACACAGAACAAGAACATACCGAGTACAGGATTAGCAAGAAAACCCCAACCTGCAATACCAATAAGAATACCGGCAAAGATTGATTTACCTAACCATATAAAAAAGTTTTTCATATTATTTCTGATTAAATTGTTCTAACCACTTCGTAGTTATCTTTTTGATATTTCCATTTTCATCTATGTACTTCTTGGCACAGTTCAACACCATAAGAGAGAAGTTGGATTCCTTACTCCAATCGGGTATATACAACACAATAGGAATTCCCTGTGCATAAGCAAAACCAATTTCCCAAGAAGTTCCAGTAGTACCATAATGACCAGTGTACATAGCGAACATCATATCTGAGTTTATTAGGTTTTCCACATCCATTTTGAATACTCGGTTTGCCCAATCTGGATTTGATAGATTCCATGTTCCGTCTTCTTTTTGAAAATCCTCCTCGATTTTGTGCTCCATTGGTATAAACAACTCAGCACTCGGATGATTTTTACGTGCCAATCGAATCATCTTTAAGAGTGAACCTCTCAAGTATTGATCTGAAAAAGAACCCGCAATATAAATCTTCATAATCAGTTTTGTTTACGACCGTACTTCCATTCAGGCAACCACTCAATACGATAAGTGGAATAGTTGTAAAGTGTATCGCCATCTACACTTAAACCGATATTCTTCTCTTCTACGTAAATCGCTTTGCCATTTTTAACATCATCTTTATAAGGTTCTGGGTAATTCACAAGAGGGAAAAATCCAAACCAGATAATACAAAATAGACTAAATATCATATAAGCTCCGTCTTTTTTAACGGTAGCTAAAATAACCGGTATCAATAAAAACAAGATACCCAAACAAATAAAAACAATTCCTGCTGTATTCATATATTTATTTTATTTAACTGTAAATCCAAAAATTTGTTTAAAAGCACTTTCAATATTTGCTATTTGTCCGTGAGTCCATTCATAATCATATATATCATCTAAATCTATCCATTTAATCAATTCGACTTCATCAGGTTCAGCAAATTCTGTAGTGAATTTCCATTGCTCTGTTACCTTATAATCAAAACAGCCTACATGATTTGCCACCATCGTTTGTCGTTTTCCATGAGGTGTAGTATCAAGACTTACAAACATAAGCTGATCGTAAGGAATTTCTACACCAGTCTCCTCTTTTAATTCACGAATAGCACACTGCTTAGCATCTTCATCGAAATCAATAAATCCGCCGGGGATATTCCAAAGACCTTTATTAAACTCGCATCCTTGTCCTCGTTTGCATGCGAGTACTTCAATGTGTGGTCCATTATTTCTAAATATCACTGCGTTACAAGCCAATGAGCGTGAATACCATAACTCTTGACCGTCATGTTCAAATGGGAAATTTTTCATATTATTCTACGGGTTTACCATCACACAATATATTATTATCTTTACAAAATTGCAAGAAATCAGTTAACATCGGACTTACCCTGTCGTTTTCATTACGATACAAAATACCATGCAGTCCTACATAAGTGACAAACCACTTAAATATTTTATCTTTGTTTGCTCTATACTCTAAATATAACTGATATACCTCGTCCTCTTTCTTCGCATATAACGGGAATGATATATTGTTTAATAGCATAAGGATCCTAATATTTTTTCACAATAATATAGTAAAAAATGAGTAAATATTAACCAAAAAAACAGAGCGCGTTTCACAACGAGCTCTGTAAAAATACTATGATAATGTAAAAATAAATGATAATTGTTTTTTCATAATAAATATATGGAAAAATAGTAAAATATTAACTAAAATTTCATAAAAAACAGAGCGCGTTTCACAACGAGCTCTGTAAAAATACTATGATAAATCATTCTGTATTAGAATGGTAAATCGCTAGCCTCTTCTACCGCAGGGGAAGCCTTAAATGTAGTTTCTTTTGCTTCCGGTTTTTCTTCAACAGGAGCAAATGCTGTTGCAGCGGTAGTTACAGCTTCGCCTTGTGGGTCTTGGAGGTCAAGAACTTTATCAAGCCATGCATTAACACGAGCTGTAAGTTCTTCTGACCAAGGAGTATAACCGCACTCTACAACAGGGTCAATCGCACAGGTCTTGATGTACTCAATTGCCTTACCATACAACGGACGAATCTTCGGTGCCAATTCATCTTTCTTTGCTTGAGCCTCAGCACGTTTAGTTTCAGTCTTTGCTTTAACCAAGTCTGTGTTGGCTTGATTGTACTCTTCAATCATCTCAATCTCCTCATCCGTGAA
>Ga0247610_10004411_pt1 | contig 15064 bp, 14 predicted proteins | sample 174DNAGHGhighgp2_FD_193483 | JGI IMG/M metagenome (GOLD analysis project Ga0247610, IMG submission 193483) | Sheep rumen microbial communities from Palmerston North, Manawatu-Wanganui, New Zealand - 1742 DNA GHGhigh gp2 | ecosystem: Host-associated > Mammals > Digestive system > Stomach > Rumen... | reverse complement strand
TCATTTGAATTGTATTTTTCTTTTCACTTTGTCCAAAATCTATTAATTTAACTACACCATTTACAAATATAAAATTCTCTAATTTAATATCAAAATGAATATATCCTAATTGATGAAAATATCGGATTCCCATTATCATTTGATCGATTAAATTCTCCATTTTAAAATAATATTCTTTCATCTTTCCCATTTCTTCATATCGTTTATCTAATGCTACTACTGTATTTCGAAGATCTAATCCTTGTTCTAATACCATTCCCGGAAAGATGGATCCTTCTTCATCTTCTATAATCTTTTTCCCAAACATTCTACATATATTTGGATGTGGATTCATTTCTAATTCTTCATATATTTTCATCTCATATATAAATGATCTTACACTCATATATTCATTATCTTTCTTTAATCGTTTAATCATTTTCTTTCCTGTTTGATCAGTTTGATATTCGGTATCTAAATATATCAGACATGTACTTGATTCACTTTTCTTCATCGGTTCTATTTCATTTTCTATTACATAATTTCTCATTCTATTATATTTCTCTTCTTTCATTAAATAAAATAAAATATATCCATTTGTTATTTCAAGATGATACATTAAATCATATTCTAATTCTTCCATATGATATTCTTTATGTCCTTTAACAATTCTTATTTGTATTACACACTTTTCTTTTAATTCTCTTTTCCATAGTATATAATAATGTTCTTCATTATATTCGATTACTTCTTTTTCCATATTAGGATTAATTCGAATATATTTTTCTGTGTCACTAAATCCATTATGAATTTTAGTATATACTATTATTCCATTATCTATCATCATTTCTTTTTCTACAATTTCATTCTCTCTTATTACTTTCTCTAATATTGGTTCATCATCTATTCTTGGTTGTTTCCAATTAGAATAAGATCGTTTCATCTAGGTTTTTTCAGTTCATGAACGAATCTAGTTTAGATCTCTTCTGGGTTAGAAATTCACTATTTAATCTTGTTCATTATCTTAATATTGCCATTCAAAAAGATGATCGAAGAAGTATCCTCTATTTTTTGGGGCTTATCACTCGCTATCAATATCATCCTACTCATAATAGGTTTACCATTGTGCCTATTGATATGTTGTTGTTGCAGAAAACACCAAAATGCTTTAGAAAAGGATGTCGTCAGTTTCATTCACAATCACAATCTTGCTGGAAATCAACTCCAGAATCAACCTCAACTAACTTATCAAGAAAATCAACCAGTTCTACAAAATCAGCAAATTCAAGGAAATCAAGAAGTTCAACAAAATTTGCAAGAATCCAAGGGAAATCTAAGTTCTCAAGATCTAGTTCTAAATCAACAGGAAATCAGAAAACGTACTTATCCTCAAATTAATCAATCTTTTGATAATGATGAATTAATCGAATAATTAAATCCTTTTTGAAATCTTTCAATTATCTTTTTTATTATATGTTTTATATATAATTTGTTTCACTGTTCCATTCCTTAATATCTCTTTAAATTCTTCCGTAATATCTTTATCTAGTACAAATGTTATATATCCTTTATCTTTTGTTACATACAAATTAATATATGATCCTTTTCCTCCTTTAGTGATATTAATATCTATTATTATTGCTTCACTCTCTAACACTCTTTTCTCTTTCTGTCTGGTTTTCACTTCGGTACCTGCAGGTTTAATTTCTAATTCACTACTTGTTGAATAATAATCATCAGTTGGTTCATAATTCCCAAATTCAGGTAGGAATAATCCAGTTTTCTGTTCCATCCATTTCACAGCTCTATTCTTCTTTTCTCCTTCTTTCTGTTCTTCTCCTTCTTCTTCCATTACACTATATTCTTCATCCTCATTCTCTGTTATAGGATTTCTACTCATTAATATTTCTTTTAATTCATTATATCTCTTCAAATATTTCTTCGCTTTTTCATGTTTTCCATATTTGATTTCTAATTCTTTTTGTAAATTCGTATATTCAACCATCTTCTCTAATATCCTTCTAACATTCTCATTCACATCATTACTATATTCAATATCATTCTCATATAATCTCATTATTTCTATCACTTTTATGGCTTCTTCTTCTGAACAATCGGTCAAATCATTATATTTTTGTACTATTTCTACCAAATCACCCGATTTACTCAATTTGTCTTTAATATTATTATATATATTTTGATCTTCTACCGTCCATTCTTTTGCCATTTCTTCTTGAATCTCTAATATCTTTTCTTTCTCTTCTCTTTCTTTCTTTAACATTTCATATTTCTCTTTAGGCATTACCATTTTACCTTCAAAAAGTTCATATCCTACATCCCCTTTTTGATACTTTTTGGTGTCTACTTTAATCATTTCATATTTTGGCATTATTTCAATCTCTTTTGCATCTCCTATCATTTCCGATATCTCATATCTACTTTGTTCATATTCATCATCTACTCCTCTTATATTCTTTCGTTTCTTATTAAATAATTCATTGATTCGTTTATTAATCTCATTTCGTCTTAAAAGTCGTTCTTCTGCACTTAAACTATTCAATTCTTTTCTCAATTCAATTATCTCCATATCAATTTCTTTACCTTCTTTCTCTATAACATTTTTCTTCTCACCTATCTTTTTCATTTCTTCTCGAATCTCAGAAATATTCTTTTTTGGCTTTTTATTGAATCTCTCTTTCTCTTCTTTTCGTGCTTTCATTCTTCGATTCCCAATATCTACTAATAACCATGATCTCTTTTTTTCCCATTCTTTAGTCCTTTTTTCAAAATCCAAATTCATCATTTCCATTCCTTTCTTCCTTTCTAATCGCTCTTTCTTTACCGCTTCAGGATCATTCTTATCATATTCTTTCATCGGAATAAACACTCTTCTTTTCGGTTTAACTTGATACTCTTCAGGAAGAAAATATGAATTACTAACTCGATCATCTAATTCAGCTAATTGCGGATATAAATACGGTTTCTCTATTATTCTTTTCAGTTCAACATTCCATTTATCTATCGTTAATATATAATATACTATTTCATTATTATACCGTATTTTATATTCTAAGAGAATTTCAATTTCTGTTTTAACGGTATTCTTACTAGAAATCTTTCCAGATTCTTTAAATTCTCCCATTTTATTAATTGATAATATCATATTCTCTTTCTTAATTTCAATCATTTCTCTCTTTTTTTCATTTTTTCCTACTTCTTTAAATCCTTCTCTATTCATATTTTGATAACTAAATCGTATATTAATTGCTCTTCCAATTACAGGTTGTGTATAAAATTGTTTATCAATAGTTCCCTTTTTCAATTTCCATACTTCATTCTTTAATTCGGGTTTTATCCATGGAACTGCCATATTTGATTGATCTAAATTCTCTTGAAATTTCTCGGCTTTCTCCATTTCTAATAATATCTCTTTATAATCAGTTTCTTCTTCCATTTTCTTATCATCCTTTTTATCTTCTTTAGTTAAATCAATAATATCATTATTCTGTTCTTCATCCATTTTCTTCTCACTAATCTGATTGGCAATTTGATTCTCAATCATTTTCTGTTTATTAACATTTACATTTATTACATTACCTGATGGATCATTATATTGTACATTCTTTTCGATTGGAATTCCTTCATTCGGATTACTCATTTTATTTTTTCCAGTTTTAAGGTTTTTAGATTAAAATCATTTATTCAGTTCTACATTCAATTCACATACGGATATCCGAAAAGAATGAAAACAATTCAATTGATCATTATAATTATATTTCATATATATCCTTCTTTGATCATTCGATTAAGTATCATTATTTTACTAAGTAATCGTGTTTTGAATGTTATTAATCCCATTTCAATATATTTATAATATTCACGAATCATTCCTTTAATCACTTCAGTTATTTCTTTCCCAGGTTTTCGTATTATATATTGTAATAATTCCATTACTTCATTCTCTTCATCTTCATATTGTATTACATTATAAATCTCTTCCATCATACGTTTCTTTCCATATTCTTTTAGAAATTCTCTTATTTCAAAATGATAAATCGAATAATATTGAACTGACTCAATTATCATATTATTATATATTTCATTCATTGTTCTTCTTTTTTTCTAGTTTCTAGTTCATTTAAATTCATAAATCTTTTCTCTCTAAGTATTCTTTCTCTTTTTTCTTTTCTTGCTTTTGCTAATTCTAATGGACGTGAAACAATATAATCAGTTGATATTGCATAATTAATAATTTTATGTCCATATTGTTTAATATCACGTTCAGTTTGTAACTTTTTTGCTTGTTCATCTATTGTTTCATTCATATCTAATTTTTTCTCACTTTTTTTCTGATTAATTAATTCAGTAGAAATTTCTTCTTTAACTGGAATATTAGACATTACAGATTGATTGGGTTGAATCACTGAAGGAACAACAGATGGATTTGTTTGTTGAATATTTGATTGAACAATTTGTTGATTTATAAAATTAATCGCTTGTTGTTTAAACAAATCCTTTTCCATTGCAAATTGTTTCTCTTTATTTGTAATTTGTTCATACTTTTTATCAGTAATATCTTTCATTTGATTCACATTCTCATTCATTTTTGTTATTGTTTCTTCTTGTTTTTTCATATCAATCTTTTTTTCTTCTAATTTTTTATTCTCTTTATTAAGTTGAACTTGAATTCGTTCATTCTCTATTTTATTTTTCTCAACTTTCTCCTTCTCTTTCTCAAGTTCTTCTTGTTTCTTCATATTCTCATCTTTTTTCTTTTCAAGTTGTATTATCATTTCATCTAATGCATTTTTATCATTCATTATTTTTTTATTCTTCTCTTCAATTTCTTGTTCTGCATTAGCTTTTTCAACTTGAAGTCTTTCTTGTTCTATTTTCAACGATTCTTCTTTTTCTTTAAGCTCTTCTTCATGTAATAAATTGTTATAAAATAAACGGAATGTCTTTAATTGTCCTTGTTCTCTAATCATTACTAATAATACTCCATATTCGCTATATCCTTCATAACCAGATCCTAAATATTTCTTATACTTATTTAATTGATTAACTATGAAATTCGTTTTTTCTTCACCTAAATATCTTTCAATTACTTCTGGTTGCTTTAAACCTTCAAATTCATCTAAATCATCTTTACTTGGTTTCTTTCCATCAAATCGGATTTCAATATCTCCCATTCGAATACTTTCTTCTAAATCATATTTCTTAGGATCAAATTCATTCTTCTCTTTTTCAATTTCTTTAAGATCTTCATTCACTGTATTTATACTCTCAGATTTATTGGATTCTTCACCTGAAAGATCTTTAATTGGTATTGAACTGGTCGTTTGAATCGGCACATTCTCTATCTTCTCCGTTACAGGTTCACTCTTTTTCGGAATAATATTCGTTTCCTTTTCAATTTCTTTAGTTAAAATATTTCTTTTTCTACTTTTTTTCTTATCGATTTGAGCCTTTTTTTCTCTACTTCTCTGCTCTCTTTTTAATCGTGTATTCTCTTGTTTAATTTTTATGGAACTAATTAATAGTATAAAATCATTTATTTGATCATTCCATATTAGTAATCTTAACAAATAAATCATCGGTTCAACATTAATTATTCCACGTTTCTTCATCCATTCTTCAAGATTCGTTAATGATTTAGAAAACATTTCTCGGATATTAATTTCTTTATATTCTTTATCTTCTGATTCTATATTAATTATGCCATTTTGTTTCAATGTTATTCCTTTCTTTTCTAACTCTTCATTGATATTAATATTGACTTCTTCAGTATTATCAGGTAAATCAATCTTAATCCCAGTCTTATATCCATTTGCTTTCAATTCAATTTGTCCGGAATTTATTTCTTGTTTCTCCAATACTTTTTCTTCTTTTTCAACAATAACATTTTCATCATAACCAGATTCTTCTTCTTCCATTTTAGTATTCAATTCCGAATTCTTTGCATCTTTTATCATTTCTGTGACATCTCCTTTATAATTTATTACTAATATATTTAATAATTGAATTGTATCATAATCCTTATATTTTGTTTTCCTTACATCATCCAATGAACCTTTTACATTCTCCAATTTTAATGGTTGTCCAGTAACTTGAAGTAATACATCATTAGCTTCTATAATTTTTTGCATCCAATCTTCTATTATTGAATTAGATACTTCACCTATTTCAGTATATTTAATTTTATCACTTTTTTCTTTTTTCCAATCTTCTAATAAATCTTCTGTTTTAATTTGCTTACTAATCAAATAATCAAGCATTGCATTAAAATCATATTCTGAATTGTATGCTCTTGAATAAACAATTCTTCCTATCGTCGTTTTTATATGTTTTATAGTGTTAATATATGTTCGTACATCGAATTTGGGTTTACTCATTAAAAAATAAATTTAATAGTTCAATTTAACTAAATTTAAATAGTTCAAATAACCTTTTAAATCAACATAATTTAATATCTTTCCAGATATTTCTAATGTATCATTTGATTCGATTTTCTTAGTTAATTCATTGATATAATTATTCATATTAAATGATATCATGTTTATTTGTGATGTTACATAATTTAATGCTTTCAAAAAATTATTCGAATTTATAATAAAATAAGCATCTAACATTAAAGGATTATTTAAACAATTTCGTTGTATATTTCTTTCTTCATAAAAAGATAGCTTTTTTTCTAAACTCATTCAATTATTTATTTTCAGTTTCAGTTCTTTCAATAGACTGTTCATTCTTCTGATCCTTTAATCCTATTTTAAAATGCATTTGTTTTCCTTTCTTTGGTGCAGTTAATTTAACTTCTTTTTTATTTTCAACTATTTTAAATGTTAATCCATTTTCTCTCATATATGATATAAGATATTCTAATGTAATATTCATATTTAATCGTAATCGTTTTGTATTCTTAATTGGTTTTATAGTATTCTCTTGCATACTCATTAAATCATTATATGCACCATTCCATTTCTTTTTTTCATTCTCCGTTTTATCTTCTAATATCATATCTTCATAATCTCTCAAATTGGCTATATTTGTAATTAATTCAGATGAATATTTGGCTATTTCATCCACTTGTAAATTCTTTTGAATGGTTTTACTCGATTTATATCCTTTAATCAATTCAATTACCGTTTTCAAACAAAAATTATCAAGTATTTCTTCATTTGTATTTAATGTATTTAATATTTCATAAATAATATTAAAACGTTCTTCTCTTCTATCTATCATAATTTCAGGTTTACTTGGTGCATATCCATAAAATAATACTACATTTTTATAATTCGAATTCCATGGTTTAAATTTCTCTTCTGTTATATTATTCAATGTGAATCCAGGTATTACATTCACTCCTAATACATAAGTAAAAAATAATGCAGTAAAAAATCGATTTGAAAAATATTTCATTCTTTCTTTCATTGTATTTCTTTGAATTTTAATAATATTTAATATCATTTCAATTGCATCCTTTTTTCTTTGTTTATTATTTAAATCGGTATCCGGGAAAAATATTCCAATTATATTATCATTAACATCTCCAGGTTCATTCACATTATCAAATGTATCTTGTAAATTATTATATTGTTTTAATAAATTATCTTTAATTTTTGATTTTAATTCATCTATAAGTACTAATATTTGTTTTGTTTGTTGTTGTGTCAAATTAATCGATCGAATTTCAACATTATATTCCATATTTAATTCATATACTTTATATATTTCTTCTAAGAATACTCTCATTAATAATATACTTAATGATTTCTTGTAATCATCCTCAGGTAATTCAAGATATCTTTTTAAAAACATACTCAAATAATCAATATCTTGTATTGTATCTGGTATATCATTCTCATTTTCTTGTTTATCCATAGCATTTAAAATATCTTGAATATCATCAATACTTTGCATTTCTTCTTCTAACATTTTATTTTCATTCATTTCAATTCTTTTTTCTTTTTCATATTGTTCTAAAGTAATTGCTTCTTCATGATCACCTCGATCTACCCATCTAATTTCTTTTTGTGTTTGTGATTGAATACGATTTCCTTCATCATCAATTTGTGATACAAATATTTCTTCTACTTCCGGAATCTCATTATTGGATTCTTCTTCCATTACTATAAATAGTTCTCTTGAAATCAAAAACTAAAAAGGGTAACTAAAAAATTCAATTCGTAGATGACTTTACTTAGTAGATCTGATATTGTTCAACAAGCTTTAAGAGTTAGAAATGAAAGAAATGCTTTGAAAAAACTTGAAGATGGAAAGATATCATGTAAAGATTTTAATGAAGCTGAATCCGACAATTTGTTAGAGAATTTAAGATCACTTGAAGAAGGTAGAGAAAGACAAAGAGCTAATATTTCTATTGATCATCAAAAATTCCTTCAAGGTGATTTTCTTGATTTATGGACTGATACACTTGGTGTTCAAGAAGGTTCAAATTTAAAGATTAATGGTAGAAAATTCCAGGGTTTAAGAATGTATAAGGTTATTAATAGAAGAATTCAACTTCATAAATTAAAGGATGATGAAGATGATGAACCAACTCAACCAGTAACTTATACTATTATTCCATTAACCCCAGTAAATATGAATGCTTTTATTAATTTAAGAAGAAGATATCAATACTTCAGAATTAATAGAATTGCTGTTAATTTTGTTAGTAATAGTGCAACTAACTTGTCACCAATTTTGTGTAGATATATTCCACCAACTATTAGAAATATGCAAGGTGATGCTAATTTCTATACTAAAGTAGCTGAAAGTGCTGGAACCCATGAAGGTTATATGTCCATTCATACCCCACCATTTTTAATGAAACAATTAGGAGTAACAGTAGATCAAGAAGAAAATAAATATTATATGGTTAATTCAGTTGTACCAGAAGTGAAAACTGGAAGAGCATGTTGTGATTATGATGAAAATCAATGGTATTTGGATTATGGAGCTTTCTATTTTGAAACTAAGAATTTAGCTGTTAGACAAGATATTATAATGAAAGTTCATTACAAAATAGATTTCTATACAGGATATGATTATGAATCATATAGTTCTATGCCAGAAACATTCCCATTCAATCCATATCATGACATTGAAGATCCAGAAGATGATGGAGAAGACGATGGAGAAGATGGAGGAGAAGACGGTGGAGATTCAGGAAGTTCCAAACCAACTTCATCACAAGGAAATGCACCATCAAGAATTGAAAAGAGAGTACCAAGAAATCTTCTTACTCGTAAAGCCAAATGAGTAAGGGATATCCCAATTTGAGTAATCAAGTGATTTGATCACTAGTAATTCTAATTACTCTTTTTTTAAGATTTGATTTAATTTGATTGAATGAACTAAGAAATGATAGATGACAGTGACATATAATTGTGATAATTTCTTTGCATATAAAGAAGAGTTATATGATAATATTAGAAATATAATAGGACAAGATGAAAGATATTTAGATATGACAATGTGTGATAGAATTGGTCATAGTGTAGTACTTGTTGAAAAAGTGAAAAATTTACAAATTCAAGAAAGAGAAGGTGGTGATCATAAAGAGATTCTTATTCGTACATCTAAAGGTATTGCTAAAATATGGAAGAATGAAGGTAAAACATATGTTACAGTGAAATATTTAGAGAATGAAATCTTTCCTACACAAATTACATTTAGATATCGTTAATTGATTTTGTGTATCCATTCTATTTTGAGATTTAATGATGAACTTGAAAAAAGAAATGAGATTTCCATCAGAATTGAACTTATAAAAAGGGTAAGAACTGAATAGAAATAGAATAATGAGTAAGAGTGAAATAGTCCAAACTGATGAGGTAAATAATCAATCAGAAAGTGAGAAGAAGGAAGATTTTACTATTGAGAAAATTGAACATAAACCTGAGATTAAACAACCTGAAATGAAAGGAACTCTTCCTAATGGAGTACCATATGAATTAGAGAAAGTAGGTGAAATAGTTAAAGAAGAAGAAGTATTGAAAGAAATGAAAAAAGAGTTACATGATATGATTGAAGAAATTAAAGGTATAGATTTGAGTGAGAAGACTATTAATGAAATAGTAGATCAAGTAGATAAAAGTTGTGTAGAAGAGATTATAGCTACAAAAATGCGAGTAGAATGGGAAAGAGTATTCATGAATCACATAAGTGAATTGAAAGAACAATTAGAAAAATATACTGATTTAACTGTTGATTTAGAAGAGAGTGAAATAGTAATGTTAGAAGATAAAACAACGGATTATGAATTGATATTAAAAGATCAAAATATAAATGAATGTTTAAAGAAATATGGAGATCGAGTAATTGGAAGAGGATTACATGCTAGAGTGATATTAGAAATGCTTGTATTGAATGATATTTTGAAGAGTGTAAGTGAAGGAAAAAGTGTAGAAGAAGCCATGTCCAAATTTGATATGAAAGAAATGAGACAAGTTGGAATTGATATGAAAGGTCATGAAACAGATTTAAAATATAGAGAAGGAATTGCATATGCATTTTTAATTATATTAGAGAGTCATAATATTGGTATGAAAGAAATTAAAGAAGGTGAATCGAATGATGATCAACAAACGATTCTGAAGAAATACAAATAAACGGATATCCGATTAAATGAATTCGTTTTAAGATTTATTTTTAAGAAATGCACTAAAAAATCATATGGAACAAATACAGAAAACGAGTTCTGAACAGAAATTGAATGAATTAGAATATGATATATTGAGATATAAAGAAAACCGAATGAATCCTGGAATAATTGATGAACAAAATGAAAAGACATTTAAAATGCCAAGATTATCAATTAAATATCAAGGAAGTATTATAACGAATAATTTCAATGATATGGATGTAAGTAATATAGTAAAAAATATCCTTTCGAATGGAATAATAAGACAGGATGATACATGGAATGAATACAATCGAGTTTATCTTCATTTTTTGGTAAATCAAATTGAAATTCTATTTAAAATCAAACGAAGAAGAAGATTTGAAGAAGAACGACGTATATTTAATTATGAACAAATTGCAATAAGAAATAATCGAATAATTATACAAAATGAAGATATGAAAATAACGATTTGTTGGTCTGATCCAATTTCAATGACAGAAGAAGAAACAATAGATAAATATATTTTAATAGAAATACCATATGGTGTAGAAACAAAATATACACTTCATTCGATAAAAGATGTAATTAATGAAGAATTAATAACTATGATTCCAAATCGACCAAATATTCTTAATTCAAGTATAAGTTCATCAACAAATTCAGAAGAATCAGAGGAAATAAGATTAATGAGAAGACATGAAAGAGAACGAGAAGTTGAAATGGAAGAATCACCAATGAGTGAAGAAAATGAACCTGAAATAATAGATTTAACAATAATAAAGAATTTAGGAATGATAGATTTAACAATGGAAATTAGTGAAGAAGAATCAGTGAAAGATGAACCAGTAAAGGAAGAACCTGATACACAAATCAAATATGAACGTGATGAATATGAACCCGATTATGAACCTGAACCTAATTTCTATGGATCACCAATTGAATCACCTATTGATTTATCATATGATAGTGAAGAACATCAACCTGAACAAGAAGAAACATCTGAAATAGATTTATCAAATTGAAAATAATTGAATGAAATTGATTTAAATTTTAAAAAGAACTTAAAAATCAAATGAGTAAATCGAGTCCACCAAAAGTACCATATGGAATAGATAATATAAGAGAATTAGTACAATGGATATGGAAAGATGATGATGAAACTACAAAAAAATGGTTAAATGAATTAGTTCATGATAAAGAGTATCAGATATTAGAAGTTAATTTGAAATTCGAAGGAATATACTTTTTGAGAGAAAATAATAATATTATTAGTAAATTACATGGGAATCGAAAAGCATTAAAAAAGCGTGATGAAGATGAAGGAAGAATTGTCAAAGACATTGAAATAGATTATGCACGATCAATAGATAAAATGATATTAGGAATATGTAATGATAAAGTATATATTCGATTCTATACAGAAGGAACGTTAATCTTTGAATATGTAATATCAATATATCAAATGAGATTAGTAGAGAATGGAATCCAAATTATGCATAATATAGGTTTAGGAATAGATCCGATTATGGAAGGGATTGAAATAGGATGGAAAAGAAATCCTAAACGACGACAATTTGTAGATTTATTTATAATTGTAACGAATCATGATCAATATATTGTATATAATAAATGTATGTACAATATTTTCAAAGATTTGAATGAATGTAAAACGGAATACCGAAAGATTCTGAAAAAGAAAGAAGAGGAAAAACAGAAGAGAAAGGAAGAAGAAGAATTAATAGAAATGATTAAAATACAAGAAGAGATGAAGAAAACACATGAAATAGAAATAGTTGAGAATGAAGAAGGAGAAGATGATGAAGATATTGAAATATCATTGTTAAGTGTATCATCCGACAAAGAGATTTCCTTAGAGAGTGAAGATGAAAATAGAGGAATGTCACTTGATTCAAGTTCTGAAAATGATTAAACTGAACTTAAAAATCCAATGAGTATAAATCAATTAGATGAATTAGGAAAATATTTAGAAGAATTGATCAACCATATTGATGAGATAAATAGTAGTATTATGGTAGTACCGATTTGTACGATGAAATTGGATTATGAAACAATATACTTTAAGAATCAAATTGAATTACCAGAAGGAAAGAGTTATGTGGATATATTGTTACAGAAAGAATTAGCAGGTAAGAGAATAGAATGGTTACAAAAGAGTAAAAAGGTAGATAATTCCAATCGAGAGAGAAATGATATTAAACCTGAACAGAGTGATTTTGATTTAGGAATTAGTGCTACTAAAGCACGATTACCATACCGAGGAGAATTAGTATTAAATATGATTAGTGAAAAAGGTTATAGAAAAGAGATGAATTTAACCACTCCAATAAAGGATTCAATTGAAATAGATTTGGAGAATAAGAGAATAAGTTTTATGGCCAGAACCAATTGGGGTGAAGGAAAGATGTATGATGAAGGAGAGATGTATGATATATGTATTGATTGGAAAAGTGAATTCAAACAAATGTTTATATTAGAGAATTCGAATTATATAGTAACATATCGAATGAGTGTTAAAATGATAGAAACAGAATTCTCATTAATTCCATATAATAAAATGAAAAAGATTTTTGATTATGGAGCACTAAGAACAAGAGAGAATCAATTAAAAAGAGAGATTAAATTAACAATGAATGAAGAGAATCCAATGAGTGAAGAAGTAAGAAAGAGAAGAAGACATAGTATAAATGAATTGATTGAAGTTCATGGAATTAATAAAAAGTTAGAGAAAATGATGGGTATAGTAGATATGACTAAACCGGAGAAGAGAATGCCTGTAATTGAAGAACCTGTAATTGAAAAAAGAGATGAAGAGAATCATAGACTTGATATATTATATCGTTGGATGAGAAATCGAAAGAATAATTAAATGATTTTTAGAACTAGAACTTTGAAAGAATGATGAATGAACAAGCATATAAAGAACAAATTGAAATGGAAATAGAAGAAAGAGATTCTAAGTTTCGACAAATAGAAATGTATGAGAATGATTTAGAAGAACAAGCTGAAATCTATGAATATCGATATTTACAAACGAATGATCCAAGATGGGAAATGATGTTAGAAAGAACATTAGATCGAATAGAAGAATTAGATGATTATAAAAGATATCTTGAAGAAGAAGTGTATATAGATGATATAGATTTTGATCGAACAATTCAAAGAGCTGATTATTTAATAGAAGAAGATTCCGATGATTCAATTGAAATAGTTGATGTAGGATCAAATAAAATGAATTGAACTCTTTTTAAGAACTTTAAAAGAATAAACTATGGAACCTGAGAAACCTGAAAGAATGCCGATTAGAAAGATACCCAATGGAGTTGAAGTGAAAAGTATGAAAATGAAAGAGAATGGAGCTATAGTATTAAGACTTTCAGATAATGTACAATTTCAAATACCTAAAGATGAAAAACAACAAACGAAAACGTATCCTGGATATGGATTAGGATATAATATTAATGGATATCAAGTAGAAGAAAAAGAAGGTAAAATATATTATAAATCCCCTGTATATGGAGTTAGTTTAAATAGAGAAAATGAACCAACCTTATGTTATTTGAATTTACCATTAGAATGTGCAATAATGAAATATATTTTTGGAGTATATGGAGTATTAAAAGAATTTATTTTAGAAGATTCCAAAGGAAAAATTCGAATATATAATATTATACTTGAATTGAATGAACAAGATGTAACTCAAATAGTGGATGAAAGAGAATATAAGAATCAAGGCCATTTAGTATGTGTAGAAGGAATGCCAAAGAAACAAGAATTTAGTGATCTTGATTTTACACCATGTTATAAGGTTGCTAGAGGGACTGAAACAATTAAAGCAATTAAAAGAGAAGTGAATAGGAAATTTGCGGCTTTTATGCTGACAATAAAAAGAAGAGATCCGAATCTAGTTGAAAGAAAACCCGATCAAAGAATGATAGAAATCCAAGAAGGAGAAGGATATAATAATAAGAAAGTCCAAGAAAGTAAACCGAAAATGAGAGTAGTATCAAGAGATATACGAGTTAATATAGAAGGTGATATATTGAAATTGAAAGGAACAGAAAAAATCGAATTTGAAATAGAAGGAAAAGAACCGATTCAAACGGAAAGGAAAATTGATAAGGATATCCGATTAAAACGAACCCGATTTGGATGGAAAACACCACTTGGAAATTATTTATCAACCGATGACTGTTCACTTCAAAAAGAACAAATATTGATAAGACAACCAGAACAACCAGAACAACCAGAACAATCAGAGGAGAAAAAGGAAGAAATGAGTGAAGAGAGTTCAGATACCGTAATAGAAAACTGGCACTAAAAAAAGATAAATGGAAATACCGAGAAGACGATATGAAATAATTGAACCATATTTTTTACCGAATATTTTATGTTGTAAAAAGAATATTGAAGAGAAAGAATTAATAGATCGAA
>Ga0247610_10004407_pt1 | contig 15070 bp, 7 predicted proteins | sample 174DNAGHGhighgp2_FD_193483 | JGI IMG/M metagenome (GOLD analysis project Ga0247610, IMG submission 193483) | Sheep rumen microbial communities from Palmerston North, Manawatu-Wanganui, New Zealand - 1742 DNA GHGhigh gp2 | ecosystem: Host-associated > Mammals > Digestive system > Stomach > Rumen ... | reverse complement strand
TAATAGTCCAATCGCCAATAGCAGTACCCACAGCAGACAGGTCGATAACCTTAGCGTTAACGGTCAAAGCTGCAACAACAGCAGCGGTAAAGAGGAAAAATTTCTTCATAAGTTTTTAAAATTTTAAAAGTTTATATTGTTGTTAATTACACTTTACAAAATCGGGTGCAAAGATACAACATTTTTTGCAAATAAACAAGTACTTATTGGCGAAAAATGTAGATTTTTTGATATTTTAGTCCACAGCATCGGGATCTTTGCCGTTATAAAGTATATTTTTTACCTTTTTGTACTCCTCAACAGGCATTGGTTTGGGGTTAATCTGGCAGTTGACGAAATTAATATCTTCGGCGAACTCCAACTTGATACCTTTCTTGTTTCCGAGTATGGTAACTTGGTCAAAGAGGATGTTATGAACAGGTTTACCCTTGAGTCCCTGTATGTCCACTGCCTGTTTGGAGCCGATACAGGTAATGTTCCGGAAAGTGATGTTCGCCCAATCGGGGAAGAACGCGTCTTTGTTATCAGAATCGGTAGCGCTCACTCCGGCTCCCCTGTCTGCATAGCCGGACGAAATGAGGAAAGCGGATTCGCGTATATCCTTCATGATGATGTTGTAGCAGTAGATGTCCTCACACCATCCTCCACGTCCGGGAGCCGATTTGAAACGGCATCCTATGTCTGTTCCCTCGAAGCGGCAATCCTTGACGACAAGCCGTTGCATACCGCCGCTAAACTCGGAACCAATGACGAATCCACCGTGCGCACGATAGACGGTATCGTTGGTGATGAGGAAATCGCGCTGCGGACCTGCATCCACACCTTTCTGTCCGACACCGCCCTTCATGCATATTCCGTCGTCACCGCAGGAGATGTTACAATTGACGATGAGCGCTACCTGCACATTGCCCGGATCCATTGCGTCGCCGTTCTGCGCCCAATGCGGGCAACGGATATTCACGCCATCTACAATCAGGTTCTGGATGCGCGTGGGCACAAAATGGAACTTAGGCGAATTGAGGAGGTGCACGTTCTCCAGAAGGATGTTTTTGGAGTCAGTAATATTGACCAGATGCGGACGCATTTTCTCCTGCGTGATAGCATCGGAGGCAATATTGGGTACGTTATACTCCTTTTTCAAGTTGAATGGGTACCAAATGAATGATTTCGTGCTGTTTCCGTCGGGTTTCTGCACACCGCCCATTGCGAGTACTTCTTCCCATATGTCCTTGTCCACTTTCTTTTGCTTGATCGGTCGCCACCAAATACCTTGTCCATCAATCGTTCCATGGCCGGTGATAGAGACGTTCTCCAACTTGGAGCCGTAGATGAGCGCGTAGCATTTCTTGCTTCCATCTCGCAGAGAATCAGATGCTTGCACGTAGAGTTCCTTATTGGTCGAGCCAAGAATAACGGCATTGTTCTCCAAATGGAGATCCAAATTGCTGATCAGTTTAATCGGTCCTGTAAGCCATTTTCCATCCGGCACAATGAGGTGTCCTCCACCCTGTTTCTTCAGGTGTTTGAGTGCGTTTGCGAAAGCCTCCGTATTGTCGGTAACGCCGTCTCCGACGCCGCCGAAATCAGTCAGCGAGATTGTGTATTCAGGAATAACGACCGGCTGCACATGCTCCACGTTACACGGCAGGTCGGTATAGTACTTGTCATAAGGATTTTGCGCAGATGCGTACAAACCGCAGCAGAGCGCCAACACTATAAAAGCGGCTGCCAACAGCCTGTAAGACCGCATTGTTTTGAGACTTTTCGCGGTGTCCGATGTAGGATTTTTCATAATTGCGTTATTTTGTTCAAAGAGTTTAGAACAAATGTTGTACCAAACTATTCAAATAGACCTCCAAATTGGTATAATTTTTATCAAGCGTGTATTTTTTGCTGTCGGAAGACGTCGATTTATCGAGTCCATGTTCATCTTCCCAAGCGTCCGGCATACCGTCTCTGTCCGTATCTGCGGGAGCCTGTTCACTATTGAGGACGGGGTATCCTCCCACATCCGAAGGCGAGTCAATAAGTCCGTTAGTCGAACCGTTGGAGCCTTTGTAGGTGTACTTTCCCTGACGCACTTCGTCGGCAATCCGTGTGTCAATCCCGTCTCGATGCAATGAACATCCGGCTTTGGCGAGCACGGTCTCGTAGGCATCATTGGCGTTTTGTTCGCTATCAAGCGCCGTCAGTCCTTCTTTCCACCGCGAGTAAGCCACCACATTCGCGTTCTTAACGGTTGAGCCCTGCCAATTGTCCGCCGAAACAGCCTCATCCCCGTACGCCACGTTTCCGTTGAGATAGAAGATACCGGGAATCAACGTGTGACCGTCTGAACAGTAAGAACAACTGATTGTAGGGTCAAGGAGTCGGGAGCGTTTGCTTTTGGAAGTTGCAGGGCCGTACTTATAGTAGTTGTTCACCATATTTATTTTACGCGCCTGCGTGTAACCCTCTCCGCCGTATGTCGAATTGCCGCTCCAGTTATAGACCACATTGTTCACGTAGTCGATAGGACCGAAACATTTGTTGTTGACATAAGAATGGTCGAAACGCGGGTTTCGGCTGTCGTGGTGAGCCAGGAGGTTATGATGGAAAGTGGCGTTCGTACCGCCCCATATACCCCCATAGCCGTGGTTGCCCTTGACATGCACAGAGCGGCGGAGACTCTCCGTAATAAAGCAGTACTGCAAGGTAAAGTCCGTGTTGCCGTAACAGCTCACGCACTCATCGGTACACCACGAAAAGGAGCAGTGGTCCACGATAATATTGCGATGGTCGTTAATGGACAAAGCATCGCCTTCCACCTTGTTCTGATCCCCCATCCGGAAGCGAAGGAAGCGGATGATTACATTACTGGCCTTGACGGTGACAGGATAACCGGCGATACAGATACCATCACCCGGCGCAGTCTGGCCCGCGATAGTGAGGTTGCCGCTCGAAATATCCAATTGGGAAGTGAGGTTAATCGTTCCGGACACATCAAAAACAACAGTCCTCGTGCCATCCATCTGAACGGCTTTACGCAGGGTACCCAATGCCGGCTGCCCGGTCGTTTTATCCCGTGCATCTTCCAGCGTCGTGACATGAACGACCACTCCGCCCCGTCCGCCGGACGTGAACTTACCCCCGCCTTCCGCGCCGGGGAAAGCGGCTACCGGAGAAGACGGTGTCGGGTCATCCTCTCCGCCTCCCTGACACGCAGAGAGGCAGAGGATGAATCCCAGCAAAAAGGGTACTATTTTAATAGTCGTAGTCATTCCAGAGAGTTCCGTTGGAAGCAGCTACGTTGACCTCAAAAATAGGCCAGTACTGGTGTTTGTCAATGTCTGTTCCTTCCTTATAGAGGTACCATTTGTCCGGTGTGAGGAAAGGCACTTCCTCTTTGTCGAAGAACGATTTGGCCACCCATCCGTCTTCTTTGTTGAATTCCGCCGGGCGTTCAGCATCCAAGTCTAGTCCAACGAAGCGGTCAAAGACATAAGCGGCGCCCTTCTGGGTAAACGAATCATCGCGTTTGAAATGGAACCAAACGGAATCCGGACGGCCGGCATAAGCGCCGGTGTTGTTCTGCAAGTCAAAGCAAGCAGCTTGTGCGGCCTTCACTTTTTCGGACAAGAGCCCCCAACGCATCAGGTCGTATTTACGGAGGTTCTCTCCGCAGAACTCAAAGGCACGTTCGTCCACGATAGCCTCAAATGTAAGCGGTTTGGAACCCAGTCCGGCACGCTTGCGGACCTTGTCTAAGCAGTCCTGCTTGTCAATTCCGTAGAGGTTCGAAGGAGCGTTCCCTTCGCGTGAACCGATAGCCGCCTCAGCAAACATGAGCAGGATGTCGGTATAACGGAGAACCGGCATATCAATGCAGTCCTCGTTGGACGAATAACTGCGGGTCATCCATTCCACACGTTGTTTACCGAGATACATCTGGCTGATATTCGACTGTTTTTGGTAGAGTTTCTTGTCGCTTGCAGGCACACCGGGGAAAGCAGCCTCGGTAGCCGAAGCAGTTCCTTCTCCATTGTCAAACTCCCAAGTCCAAGGCAGGATTGTGATGTCGCGGCGCTTGTCGGCTTTGTCGTAGGCGTAATAGAAAGTCGGAACGATTTCAATCATCGCCTGGGTCTTGGTATTATTCGAGTTACCGTCACCGTAACTAATCGTATTAATGAGCGCACCTGCACAGTTATTCGACATCTTGTTTCCGGTCAGCGCCAGCACTTGTCCGCGCGCTCCATCCAGGAAGGGCAGTGCCCATATCCACTCTGATTGCGAATAGTCGGTCACGTCGTGGCAGAGGTCTTTGAACACATCTTCGAAGTTCGGTTTGAACTTCCAGTTTTCCTGCTGGATAACTTGAGCGCAAGCCCAAACGACTTCCTGATAGAGTTCCTGACGTTTGCCGGGATCCTTGACGTTGAATTGTACGGAACAAGCTTTCGTTCCCCCCTCGGTAAACACGTCGGGTCTCATAGCCAAGCCTGCGTACATCAGGTCGGCACGCGCGAGCAGACCGTAAGCCAGCGCTTTACTGGGGCGGCCGGTGTAATTAGCCGCCTTGCCGACCGGTACGGAAGCCGACCACGGCATCAGGCGAGCCGCCTCTTTGAGGTCGATACGCAACTGTTCAAAGACCACATTGCGGTCTTGCTTCTTGGTATAGAGCACCTCTGGGTTATACCCGTTGAACGATTCAAAGCTCGCCGGTACGTCACCCCACAATTTGACCATTTCAAGGTAGCAGAACGAACGCAGAGTGAGTGCCTCACCCAAAAGGTATTTGAAGGTGGCATCAGTTGTATCCGAATGCGCACGGATACCATCAATAACCACGTTTGCACGCTCGATAGCCGAGTTGAGATACGCCCAGGGGTCCTTACCATTGGAGGTAGAGAGGTTACCCGTACCGCCGGTCATATTATATGCCGCATATTCCGCATCCTCGGATTTCGAGCAGTGCTCGATATCGGTATTCATTGCCACATATCCTCCGCACAAACGGTTACGGAACGATTTATCCTCACCGAAAGTGTTATAGATAGCTCCTATAGCCTGCTCGGTCAAATCGGCCGATTTGAACACCGCTTCATCCATTGCAGACGGAGACTCGGTCTCAAAGAAATTCTTCTCGCAAGCTGCTAAAATCAGTGCCAGAGCACCTAAAATAAAGTATTTTTTCATAACAAACAGATTTTACGGTGTTTAGAACTGAACATTCAAACCAATATTGATACCACGGCTCTTGGGGTATGCCGAGAAATCAACACCCGGCGTCAACGGGTTCTTCGACGAACGTGTATCCACTTCCGGATCCAGCCCGCTGTACTTGGTTGCGCAGAAGAGGTTGCTGCCCTGGATATACACGCGGATGTTGTTAATCACTTTCGTCTTTTCCATCCAAACTTTCGGCAATGAATAGCCGAGTGTCAGTTGGTTCAGACGAAGGAACGAACCATCTTCCATATCCCGGTCGGTCACTACATAGTGCGACATAATCGGGCTGTACGTATTGGCACCTTTCTCCGTATTCATGTTGTCCAGTTGGGCGGCCATGTCAGTAAAGGCATCACCCACTACAAGAGGTGATGTAGCCAGCACTTCCGGCATGTATTGACCTTCCGCAGAGAACAAAGAATAACGTTTGTTGTATCCCATTACAGAAATGAGGTTACGCATTTTTGTCTTCTCGGTCACCGTGGTGTACTCCATTTTCGAGAGGTTCAGAATCTTGTTGCCAAAAGCAAAGGTAAAATTGGCTGCAAGGTCGAACTTACCCCACTTGTCGCCGCCGATATTGAAGTTGATATTGAAACCGCCTGAGTGGGTCGGAACCGTGTTGCCCAGGATAGTTTTGTCTTCCTCGGTTATCTTTCCGTCTCCGTTGAGATCCTTGAACTTAATCGAACCCGGAACGGGTTTATTGGTCAGGAATCCGTCGCCATAGTTAGGCACATCGGCTTTGAGACCCCATTCGTGCGTCGAAGAGAGATAACTCTGAAAGTCCGAAGCGGTGTAATATCCATCGGTCACATAACCATAGACATTACCCACCGGCTGTCCTTTTTCAAGCAGGAACTCAGCCGTCGTCAGGTATTCCGACGAACCGAAGCAGCTGGTCTGCGCAAGCATAGACGTTACGTTTCCGAGGTCTTGTACGCGCGTTTTATTAAAGGAGATATTGGCATCAACGGTCAAATTGTAACTCAGGCTCTTTGATTTCTTGTCCAGAATTACGCCCTTAATCGAGAACTCCATACCCATATTGCGCGTAGAACCGATATTCTGGTACTGGTAATTATAGCGCGCCGGCATAATCTGGCGGATAATCAGGTCTTTCGTTGTATTCCAATAGAGGTCGATAGTACCGGTAATACGCTCGTTGAGGAAACCGTAGTCGATACCGAAGTCACGAGTCACCGTTGTTTCCCATTTGAGTTTCGGGTTAGCGGCAATCTTTTCACTACCGCCCACAACGAGAATGTTGCTGGTTCCTTGTCCCATGTCAAAATAGGTCATGGATTGCGAGAGGAAGTCAGGATGGAGGTACCCCAAATCAACGTTGTTGTTACCGGCCATACCTAACGAGAGACGCAATTTGAGGTTGCTCAGCCAACCGGCGGCATTCTCCATAAACTCCTCATCCGACATACGCCAAGCTACGGCTGCTGATGGGAAATAGCCCCACTGGTTTCCCTTTGCAAAACGAGTCGAGCAGTCAGCACGGAACGTACCGGTTACATAATAACGGCCTTTGTAGTCGTAATTGGCACGGGCGAGGAACGACAATTGGTTGTCGCGCGGGTTCACATAGTTGGTAAACTCCGAATAAGCGGCTTGACCCATATAATTGAAAATCTCGCCGTTGAGTACATCGTAACTGCCCTTGTAGCCGAAGCCGTAGTCATTCTTCGTCTCGCCTTTGCGGATGACCGTCTCTTCACCGACCAGCACGCTCACGTTATGGTCGCTGAAACTTTGCTTCCATTCAAGGGTGTTATGATTGGTCAGAGTGGATGTACGCTGGTCGGTCACTTGGATTTGTGCCGTTCCGCCTTCAATGCCCGGACGACCTGTGTTACGCGAGAAATAAGTAGTCGGACCATAGTAACGGTCAGTGGCTATATGGCGGCTCTCATAGCCCATATCAACACGGGCGGTGAAATGCTTCGCGAACTTGTAACTAATATAGCCCTGAATATTCCATTTCTTGTCCAGTTTGAGTTTATAGTTATCGCGGATGGTGGTCAGCGGGTCGTAGAGAGAACCGAAAGTCTCATCCTCATCCTCCACACTGCCATCATTCTTTGACAAAAGTTGCGTCGGGGTATAAACCACGCAGTTGCGAAGTCTTGACTCGGTAGAAGTTCCGTTATCCTTGACCGCGTTCGAACCTGAACCGAGCACTTCGGTGCTGGTGTAACGGGTCGTGAAACCGATGGTAAAGTTCTTGAACGGTTTGAATTTAGCCTTTCCTGAGATATTGTTACGGCTGTAATTCGATTGTTCCATAATGGCCTTATCGTCAATGCGGTTGTAGGAGAGCGTGAAGTTCGCGTTCTTGTTACCACCGCTGACACTTACCGACTGGTTCGAGTTGAATCCGGTACGACCGAACGTGCGATCCTGCCAGTCGATAAACGGATGACGCTCCTGATCAGCGTATTCCAGCAAAAGGTCGGAAATCGAAGAATTCTCAATTTCAGACGGGTCTTTGTATTTGGTATTGTTATATACTTCGTCGAAATAAGCATAGAAATTACTACGCAGTCCGGATTGCGAGTTGTCCTTCTGGTATGCCCACTCGTATTGCATCAACGCAAAATCTTTGGAGTCGAGCACCTCGTATTTCTTCGCAATCTTTTTCCAGCCGACATAACCGGAATAATCCACATGGAATACCATCTTGTCATCATCCGAGTCGGAATCCTTGGTGGTAATGATAATAACGCCGTTAGCACCTTGCGCACCGTATATAGCGGTTGCGGCGGCATCTTTCAACACATCCATGGAAGCGATATCGCTCGGCGCAATATCGGAAATGGAACTTACCGGCATACCATCCACGATATACAGCGGGTCGTTCGACTGGGTAAGGGATGTACCTCCACGGACACGGATTTTAACATCCGCATCAGGGCTACCTTCGGTGGTCGTTACGGACACACCGGACAACTTACCCTGCAATGCCTCGGCAGCACTCGTTACAGGGATATCCTTCAACTGGTCAGCGCCCACAGAAGCCACGGACGTTACCACATCGCGTTTTTTGGTTGTTCCGTAACCGGTCACCACCACTTCTTCCAGCACTTCGCTGTTTTCGGCCAACACCACATTCATCACATTGCCGGAAATAGTCAATTCCTGCGTTTTCATACCGATGTAAGAGAAAACGAGCACTTTTGCATCATCCGGCACTTCGAGCGAATAATTTCCGTCGAAATCCGTCACTGTACCGATTGTGGTACCTTTCACCACCACGGAAGCCGAAATAATCGTCTCTCCCGTCTGGTCCTTGACTGTTCCGCTAATCACACGTGCCTGAACAGCCACCCCTGCAAAAAGCAAGGCAGTTAGCATCATGGTACGGAAGATACTGAAACAGTCATGCCCGTTGCGGGCTAAGAAATTCAGTTTCATACAATTATTTATTTTGATATTAAATTTAGATTAAACGCTTGCAAAATTACTCAAATTATGTAAATATTATGTGTAATAATTGACGCAAATTTTCCACACGTGCATTTTTTGCCGTTTTTATTGGTCAAAAGGCTCTGCATAAGTGCATCCTTCACGCCATCTGGAGCACCCGTAACGCGTGTTTCCGCGGATAATTAAACCTTGGCGGCACACGGGGCACAACATACCTGCTTTGTTCGTCTTCACGTCGCGCACGACACCCGCCGTCATCTGTTTGAGCTCGTCAAGGAACTGCTGTGCCGTGTATTCACCGCGCTCTATCTCACGCAGTTTCTTCTCCCATAAACCGGTCAGTTCTGCCGACTTGAGGAGCGGAGAAATGATGGTATGAATCAATTCAATCCCCACATCGGTTGCCCGCAGCGACTTGCCTTGCTTCTGGATATACTGGCGCTGGTATAACTTCTCGATAATTGCAGCACGGGTGGAAGGACGACCTATTCCGTTCTCTTTCATCGCCTCGCGCAACTCGTCGTTCTCAACTGTCTTTCCCGCTGTTTCCATCGCGCGCAACAGGGTCGCCTCGGTGTAGTATTTAGGCGGTGTGGTTGTTTTCTCTTTCAGTTGCGGTATATGCGGTCCGCTCTCTCCCTTCGTGAAGGCAGGAAGCGATTTGTTCTCTTCTTCGGTGCTATCTGGGTTTTCGGAATCTTCCTTTGCATTTTGCAGATTTTCCCCTTGTTCCTTTTCAAACACAGCCCTCCATCCGGCTTTGAGCACCTCTCGTCCGGTAACTTTAAAATCAATTTCGCCCGCCTTGGCCAATACCGTTGTGTTGCTGACTTCGCATTCCGGATAAAACGCCGCAATAAAATGCAAAGCCACCAGATTATACACCTTCCTCTCGTCCGCCGTCAGGTTCTCCGGACGCTGCCCCGTAGGAATAATGGCATGGTGGTCGGTCACTTTCTTATTATCGAACACTTTTTTCGATTTAGGCAGCGAACCAGCTCCTTTCTTTCCGTCCGCCTTCAGACCAAGCAACGGGCTAACTTGCGGGAAATAATCCTTGATACCGTTCAGCGTGTTCGGCACTTTCGGGTACAAATCTTCACTCAAATAGGTGGTATCTACACGCGGATAAGTTGTCACGCGCTTCTCGTAAAGGGATTGAATCAGTTGCAGCGTTTGCTCGGCAGAGAAGGAAAATTTCTTGTTGCAGTCCACCTGAAGCGAGGTCAGGTCATACAACTTGGGCGCATATTCCAGTGCTTTCTTCTTTTCTACCGATGTGATCGTCAGCGGTAAATCTTTGATAGAATCCACCAAAGCCTGCCCCTGTTCCTCGCTCGTAATGGCATATTCACCATCCTCCACAGGAATCTGTGCGCTGAACAACGTGTCGCGATAAACGGTCTTCAGTTCCCAATACGTACGTGGCACGAAATGCTCGATTTCGGCCTGACGCTTGACTACCAGAGCCAGGGTTGGCGTTTGAACACGACCGACAGACAGCACTTGCCGTCCTTTTCCGCTCCCGCGCGCGTACCTTATTGTATATGCGCGCGTGGCATTCATGCCCAGCAACCAGTCACCTATCGCACGCATCATACCCGCCTCATACAAGTGCTTGTACTCCGATTGGTCTTTCAACTGCTGAAAACCATCCCGGATAGCTTCTTCCGTTAACGAATTTACCCACAAGCGCTTAACAGGGCACTTGCAACCGGCTTGCTGGTACACCCAACGCTGAATCAACTCTCCTTCTTGTCCAGCATCACCGCAGTTGATGACCTCATCGGCCTGGTTAATCAGATTTTTAATAACGTTAAATTGTTTGTGAACCCCCGCATCGCCGGACACTTTGATAGAAAACCGAGACGGAATCATCGGCAGCGAACTCAGACTCCACGCTTTCCATTGTTCCGTGTACTCCTGCGGGTCTAATAAGGCGCACAGATGACCGAAAGTCCAGGTCACTTGGTACCCGTTACCTTCGAAATAGCCGTCATGTTTTTGCTTGGCGCCAAGCACGTTCGCTATATACGCGCCTACCGACGGTTTCTCTGCTACGCAAACTATCACGTTATTGAAATGTTACCGTTTAAGACTCCTTGGTTCCATAGCCGTATCCGTAACCGGCACGCATTCCCTTGACCGCATTGAGCACACAAACCACATTATGCATTCGTTTCTGCTCTATTACCTGGTTGATATAATCAATCATATCGCTCGGCGTATATTTGTAGCGGCATACAAAAATCGTCATATCCGCCACGCGGTCTAGCAAATAAGTATCACTAACCAAAGCAACCGGGGCAGTATCCACGATAATATAGTCATATCGCTTGCGTAATTCGGCGAACAACTCATCCAAACGCTCTGTTTGCAGTAATTCGGCCGGATTGGGAGGTATTGTTCCACAAGGAATCAAATCCAAATTCCTATGCTCGCCACTCGGCACAATTATGTCCTCCAACGCCACATCCGGCTCGGCGAGATAATCCGTCAAGTGTCCCTTGTTGTTCAAATTGAAATAGGTTGCAAGCATCGGTTTGCGGATATCCAGCCCCACTAACACCACTTTCTTGCCCAGAATAGCAAGCGACAAAGCAGTATTGCACGACACGTACGACTTGCCGTCACCGTTGATGCACGAGGTGACAAGGATTACCGGCGCCTTGACTTCGGCAGGAAGGACAAAGCGCAAATTGGTACGAATCAGGCGGAACAATTCGGCAGAAACGGTCGATTCGCCCTCATGAATGGCAATGTGCGCATGGCGCGAGTTCTGAACCAACTGACCCAGCAACGGAGCTTTCACACGTTTCTCGAATTCCTTCGGATCATCTATCTTGTCGTATAATTGAACTTTCAAATAAAGCAGTCCGGCGGGGAACATCAACCCAAGGAAAATGCACAACACCAGCAAGTTAGGCAATTTCGGACTCATACTCCGTACGTCACGCTGGGGTACATCCAGAATCTTAGCCGGCATAACTGTGGCCGCCAACATCAGCGCATTCTCCTCGCGCTTGTGATACAGGTAGAGGTACAGATTTTCGAGAATCTGCTGCTGGCGAACAACGCGCATATACTCTAATTGCTGTTCCGGAGCATCCTCCATCTGTTTGCTGTATTTGGAATCCAACTTCAGCAGTTTGCCCTGACGAATCTTCATACTCTCGCGGACGGAAGCGATGGTTGCAAGGATATTCTGGCGAATCGTGTTCAACTGCATGTTCATTTGCTCAATCACAGGGTTGTCATCCGTTGCCGTGCGCTGGATACGCATCTTGTGCAGCAGCAGCGTATTGTACTCTGCAATCCCGCTGGTAATTGATCCGTCTGTCAAACCCAAATTGGAAGGAATCAGGCTGCTGCGCTTTGTCTCATCACGCAGAAAATCATCGATATAATCCACCAACGTAAACTGAGTCTCCATCTCCAGCAAAGCCTGTTGCTCCGCTGAACTGCCGTGAATAAATATCTGTGCCTGGGTGCCCAGATCCGCAATCTTGTTCTCCTCTTTGTAGTTCACTACCGCATCTTCCGCCTCGCTCAATTCAGCCGTTATGATAGCCAGACGTTCCTCGATAAAAGCTGCCGTATTGGACGCAATCATGTTCTTGTCCACAACGGCATTGAGGTTGTATTGCTCTATCATCTGGTTCAGAAGCGCCTTGTCACGGGCGGGAAGAGGTGACTTGGTGGAAATATTGATTATATTGGACTCTTTGCTGTTCAGCGCCACTTTGATACTCTTCTGGTAGCCGGCGACCACTAATTCCTTGCGTGCATGGTGAGCACGATAAACCGTATCGGGACTAAGCGGACGGTTCGCATGCACAACGATTGTACCCACCTCGGTCTCTACCGGAGTACCTAACTCGCTCACGCGGCGGGTCGAACGATGCCACATACCCCGTTTGGTTTTAATCTTGTAGCCTGAACGGGTCTTTTTTACCGTCACGGTAAACGGATTGTACTGCGCATCTTCGGTCAACTCGACATAGTCCACACGCAACGCGGGGTTCATGAACTCGCCTTCCCAGCGCAAACCGCCTTTGACGGAAGTAGGTTCCCACAAATTGAGCGCATCAATACTCTGGTAAAGCAACCCGCGCGAAGAAAATACAACGACTTCGTCTTCCGCCGCATTGTTGCCGGTAAGACCTAACATAGAAAATGCCTCCATCTGGCTCCCTGTATCCTTCGAACGAAGCATAACGCACGCATCAGTCGTCCATTTGGGGGCTTTGCGCACAAAATAAGCCACGCCAAGCAGCACGAACACACCTACTCCCACGGCAAACCACCACCAGTGTTCCAGCAACAAGCGCACTAATTTGCGCAAATCGATTTCATTCGTCTTATTATCCATGTGAAAAATGTATATCTTTTTACTTAATCAACTATCAAGACTTTTACGAAGTTGTTTCGAGACAATGTCGAGACAATGTCGAGATCCCAAATTCGCAAACGGCACTAATTGCCATTACTTTTTACAATGGTTACAACCATCGCAGCTGTACTGGCTATCGTTCCCGCCAGACTAATCCAAATGCCGGCATTCGTACTGCTTACCGCACGCACTTTGTTCGGAGATACATAAACCACATCGTTCTGCTGCAGATAGAAATACGGCGAAGTATAAATATCCGAACTACCCAAATCCAGACGTGCAAATTCCAACTTGCCGTCCACCTCGCGGGTCACGAGGACATTGTCACGCCGACCGTAATTGGTCAAATCGCCGGCTGCTGCCAATGCCTCCAGAATCGTCAAACGACCGTCATTCATCGATACCTGACGGGGACTTTTCACCTCACCCATTACCGTCACTTTTGCGCCGATCAGATTGACCTGAACCAAGGGATTGACCACTTGTTGCTCCAAACGACCACGTACCAGTTGTTCCACTTCCGGACGCTTCAGACCTTCAACGTGCAGTTTTCCCAACACCGGCATTTCTATGTCTCCAGACTCGTCAACCGTGTAGTATTGCATCATCGGAGAGGTCTGAACAGTTGCCGACCCTGGCACACCGGACGCTACGGCTATCATGTTAAACGGCATTACCGCCTCGCGGTCCAACGCATTGACCATTATTGTCAGCATATCGCCCTTACGGATTATCGTCTCCGATTGAGGGTTGAAATGTGCATTGAGTGAATCCGCAATGCGAGGCTCCGCATCACGGAGATAAGTCAATTGTTTCTGGGTCACACAACTCGTGGCAAATATCGCCATAAAACCCATTACCATAATTTGTCGGATTCTTTTATACATGGTCTTTTTATCTAAATCTGTCCCTATTAAGCCATTTTAGCGTGCAAAGATACAACATTTTACTGACATATGCAAATTTTTCGCGAATTTATTTGCATATATCAAAAAAATTCACTAATTTTGCATGACATTTTGGCAGTATTCACTATGACACAACAGGAATTACTATCCATTAAGCAGCGATTTGGTATCATTGGAACCAGCCCTCTGCTCAATCGAAATATAGAAATCGCAGTCCAGGTGGCTCGGACGGACCTCAGTGTGCTGATAACAGGCGAATCAGGCGTCGGGAAAGAACATTTTCCTAAAGTCATACACGCTTTCTCCGCACGCAAACACGGACCGTATTTCGCCGTCAACTGCGGCGCTATACCGGAAGGAACCATTGACAGCGAGCTGTTCGGACATGAGAAAGGAGCGTTCACCGATGCCAAAAACGAGCACAAAGGATATTTCGAAATAGCCGACGGAGGAACGCTGTTCCTTGACGAAGTCGGCGAGTTGCCCTTGCAGACACAGGTACGCCTCTTGCGTGTTCTCGAAACGGGAGAGTACCTCCGGATGGGTTCCGCACAAGTGCGTAAGACCAACGTACGAGTCGTTGCGGCTACCAACCTGAACATGCGCCAGGCTATCGATGACGGACGATTCCGTGAAGACCTCTACTACCGGCTCAACACCGTTGAGATACGTGTACCCGCTCTGCGTGAACGGAAAGAGGACATTCCGCTGCTCTTCCGCAAATTCGCTACCGACTTCTGTAACCGATACCAGATGCCGCCGCTCTCTCTCAACGACGAGGCGACAAGACTCCTGCAAGAGTCCTACTGGAGAGGAAACATCCGCCAACTCAAGAACATGGCTGAGCAGATTGCCGTCATCGAAATGGATCATCAAATCAGCGCCGACACGCTCAGACGATATCTGCCGCAAGAAGAAAACCGGCAGGATATAGTTCTGCGCCATCCCGAACGCGAAGCAGGAGGAAAAGACTATTCCCACGAAATCGGAATCCTCTACAACATGGTCATGCAGAACAAAAAAGACCTTGAAGAGCTCAAACAACTCCTGTCCGGCTACCACGATGACGCCATTCCTGCACAGCATATTCCGAGCGGAACGACGCCACCATTACCATCAC
>Ga0247610_10004406_pt1 | contig 15071 bp, 10 predicted proteins | sample 174DNAGHGhighgp2_FD_193483 | JGI IMG/M metagenome (GOLD analysis project Ga0247610, IMG submission 193483) | Sheep rumen microbial communities from Palmerston North, Manawatu-Wanganui, New Zealand - 1742 DNA GHGhigh gp2 | ecosystem: Host-associated > Mammals > Digestive system > Stomach > Rumen... | reverse complement strand
AGAAGATAGATTATTAAAATTTACAAAGGAAAATATCTTAAAAGAGCCAAAAGATTTTGTTCCATTACTAAGAAGTGATATTGATACTTTTGCGAATGGACATGAACAATTCGATGATATTACTATCATGGAAATTGAATTTTTAAAAGAGGCGACTATAGTGGAAAGTAGAGTATTTAAAGCAGATGTTAAAGAATTAGATAGCTTATTTAATTACTCATCTTCATTATTAAAAATTTTAAATTTCAATAATAGAGATATTATTATGATTAATACTGCCCTAGAAGAAGTATTTGTAAATGTATGTCAATATGCTTATAAGGGTATAGGTAGTGTTGAGGTTACATTATCAAATAATAAAGATAGTGTTACATTCATATTTAAGGATAGTGGAGTAAAGTTTAATCCACTTGAAAGAGAAGATCCTAATATTAGTGCTAAATCAGACGAAAGAGAAATTGGTGGTTTAGGCATTTATATGGTTAAAAAGATTATGGATGAGGTTAAATATGAATATGTTGATGGTAAAAACATTTTAACCCTTGTTAAAAAAAGAATTAAAAAATAATTTTTAAAGATTAATATCTTAATGGTATTAATCTTTTTTATATATTTTATAAATAAAATATGTTATATTATTTAAAAGCGGGTGATTATTATTAAAAAGTATATTAAACCAATTATAACTGAAGAAATAATCGAATTAAATGAAATTGTATTATCATCTATTAATGATAATAAGCATGGAATTATAGATGATGTAAATGATGGTATAGATATAGGAGGAAATTAATAAAATGAAAATAAAAAAATCTTTAAGTATGTTGATGCTATTTACATTAGCTTTTAGCTCTATATCTTTATCTCAAGTAAAAGCGGAAACTAATGTAATTTCTATAAAAACAAATATGGAATCAATTGAAGCTAAATTTAATAAAATTGAAAACGCAAATTCTTATAATGCATACATAAAAAAGGAAGACTCTAATTCAATATATGCAAAGCTTGATGATCAATTAATATTTGTTAATTCAGATAATGTATGTGTTAATGCACTTGGCTTATCAAGTGGTAAATATTATTTAAAGCTAATTCCTATTATTTCAGGTTTAGAAGATGAGTCACAAAAAATTGAATTAAAGGATATAGAAGTAAAAGAAGAAGATAGATCAGGCTATGCCCATGATAATAATTCAAATGGTTGTGGTGCATATAATATTGATGGTACATTAAGAAGCGATGCTGATGTATTATATGTAACAGAAGAAACTAAAAATACAATTACATATAATGGTAAAACAGGTTTAGTTGATATTTTATCATCAACTTTAAATAAACCATTAGCTGTAAGAATTATTGGTGATATAGGCGCACCTGTATTTAATACAATTGATTATAAAAATAATGTAAACATCGAAAATGATACAGTAACTAAAATTTCTGATAAAATTTATGATATTACAATAAAGGATTCAAATGGAAATGAATTATCAGGTACTAAAACCCAAAAACAATTAATTGATGGTGGATATAATACATTAGATGATTCATATTTACCTTTTACAAGTACAAATTCATATGGTGGATTAATATCTAAGATTAGTAGCGGCACTAAAACATCAAAAGTAGATGGTGTAGAATACACTTATAATAATTATGATTCTTATTTTAATATGATTGATATTAAGAATAATAATTATATTACTGTTGAAGGTGTGGGTAGTAATGCTTCTATAACACAATGGGGCTTAACTTTTAAAAATTGTAATTATATAGAGGTTAGAAACCTAGAATTTAATGATTATCCTGAGGATGCTTGTAGCTTTGAGGGTTCGGATTATAATGAAACAACACTAGATAAATTAAAAACAGGGTATATATGGGTTCATCATAATACATTTAATAGAGGTAACAATAATTGGGATGTTACATATGAACAAGATAAGCACAATGGAGATGGTGCTACAGATTTTAAAGGCTTAAAAAATGTCACAGTCGCATATAATTTATATAATAATAATCATAAAACAGGCTTAGTTGGTGGTGATGGTACTCATCATCAAGCTAATTTTACATTCCATCATAATTGGTATCGTAATTGTCAAGCAAGATTACCATATGGTAGACAAGCTAATATGCATATGTATAATAATTTTTATGATTCATCAACTGGTACTAATATGCAAATCCATGATGGTGGATATGCATTTATTGAAAATTGTTATTTTAAAAACCTAAATAAAACATTTGAAATTAAGGCTAATAAAACAACACAAATTCCAAAAATTAAATCATATAATAATATATTTGATAATTGTAAATATAACAATATAGATGTTAATAACATAACGCAAGAAACTGATTATAATAATTTAGTAATTACAGATAATAGATTATATCAAATGGAAAGTGATAATATTTATGATCCTAATTTTGATACAAATCCTGATTATTTTTATTATGATTCTAAAAATAATAAGACAAAAGTTAGCATTATGAATTTAGCATCTGAATTACCTGAATTAATACCAAATATAAGTGGTGCACATATATTTGATGAAACAACCTATAATATGGTTGAAGGTGAATCTTCAGATCCTGAAGAGGATAAACCAGTATCTTATAATAATTATTCATATGTTAGTGCATTAAATGATGATTTTAATTCAAGTAGAGAAATAATTAAGACAACTAGTACTCCAATAAACCCTGGTTTATATTATAGTGTGTTCTATAAAGAATCAGGAGCCACAACTAATACATATACAGATATGACTGAATATAATTACATTAATATTAATAATAATTCATGCAATATATCTGATGAATCTAGTAAGGATAGTGGAGATAAATTAAGTGCAACAACAAATTGTTATTACATATTTAATGAAAATAATAAATATAATAGTAGTACTGTAACATATTCACTTGATGTTAATTTATCTATAGTGGCATCTAAATGGAATATTGTATCATTTATTACAAATGGACATACATTATCACTATATTCAAATGCTGATAAGAAATTCTCATTAAGATATGATGATACTGAATATTTATTTAATGGTCAAAGTGGTTCATATCAAACAGGCTTATATAATGTATTATTAATTGTTGATTATGATAATGATATTATTACATTAAAATGTAATGATTTAGAATACACATTAAATAATATTAATTTAAGCTCTATTAATGGTCTATCTTTTACAACATCTGCAGGTAGTGCTCGTTCTTATTCATTTACAAATGTGAATATTGAAGTAGAAGATAATTTAATGCTTGGCTATCAATTAGGTAAATATAACGAAAATAATATTGAATATAAGGCAATTAGAATTATTGGTAAATTAGAATATAAAGATATTTATTCAAATTTAGATTCTATTTCATCAATTTATATTAATATTGAAATAGTTGATACAAACAATAATAAAACAGTCTTAAATCAAAAAATAACAGATGTTTATGAATCATTATCTTTAAATAATGGATATGTAGTTTGTGAAGAAGAAACAAACGTTAGATATTTTTATCAAGTAATAAAGGGAATAACTAATGAAAATGTTGGTTACACAATAAATGCGACATCAATTATTAATTTAGTTGATGGTAGTGTAGTATACTCAACCGGATTTAGTTACGTGATTGAATAATATGAAAAAAATAATTTTATTCTTAATTATACCTTTCTTTTTAATATCTTGTAGTAATACAAAGGATACTAAGAAGAAAACAACAGAGACTAAAGAATCTATAAGTATAGAATCTAAATCAATTGAATCAAGTGTTGAATCAATTGAAAGTAATAGTTTAACTATTAAATCTAGCGAAAAAGAAGAAACAGGTACTGAATCAACAATAAGTCAAGATTCAACTATACACTCTAGTGAAAATGAGTCTAGTGAAATAGAAGAATCAAGTGAGAGTTCAAAAACAAATTTAGAATCTGATTCATCTATAGATGACATTGATTGGGAAAGTACAGTTATATGGCCTAAATAATATATTATAACATTAAATTTAAATTGTCGGAAGAAGATAAATGTATAATTTTAAAAAAATAATGTTATCATAAATATTCATAAAAATTATTAATATTTTATTAGTTTTAAGTCCTTGTTAAAGCCAGTTTTATTGGCTAAAATATAATTAGAAAAGATATGAATTATCTTAATATAAGTAAAGGAGGTAAACCAAGAAAAAGTACTGGGGCTAGTTCTTACGGAGATACGTTACTTTTTAAAAACGTGTAAGGGCTAGGCCCTTTTTTAATTAATTTGATTTATTTTATATAGAATTATGATATAATAATTATATAGTTTACGATATATAGAATTAAGGTGATTTGAATGGAGCTTTTGAAAAGAGCCTTTGAAGGTTTTAAAAATCTTTTTGGTTTTAAGAAAAATCCCAAATATGTTAAAAATTATTTAAATGAGGCTAATATCAGAAGTGGTATTTATATGGGTGGAGTAATAATTTTACTTGAACTATGGTTAATTATTAGACAAACCAATAAATATGTTAAACCTGGTATTTCAGATTATAGTGGCTTTACAGATAAATTTAAATTTGCATATAGCTTTTTAAATTTATATATTTTATTTTTATTTTGTGGATTATCATTAATGATTTATGCAATAACATATCTAAAAAATAGGAAAAAGGATACAAAAGCTGAATTCATATTAAATTTAGTATTTGGTTCATTATGTGTATTTTGGTTTTTTATGATATTTCCAGCTGATGATTTAAAGAATTTATTTCCTTTAGAATTCTCTAAATCAAGCTATCCTGATGAGACAACTAGAGCTAGAAATATTGTAAGATATTTAAATGTCCCAATTTATGGATTGATGCCTTTGTTTGGTTCTTTGATTTTAGCACATACAATATATAAGCATTTTAAGCATAAAAATAATACCGTTATATCAATTTGTATTATTATTACATTTGCCGCTATATGCTTAATATTTGGTGTTAGAGTTAGTTATTATGATTTCTGTTATCCTGTTGAATCTATTGAAAGAAGAAAAATGCTAACTTGCTTTTTCACGATGACAGTATTTGTGGCATGCTTATTAATATTTAAACCATATATATCAATTATTATGTTAATAACTATATTTATGGTATTTAGAAAAATGCTATTTAATTATGGCGCTCGTGAATTTGTTGAAGGCGATGATATTAATTATATTACATTCTTGGTTGCCTTAATTATGATAACTATATCAATGTATCAACAAAGAATTAATGAAGCAAATAAGGATATGCATCTTGAACATGATGCTAAATATGATTATTTAGTTGATATTTATAATGTTAAATATATATCAAGTAAAATAGATTTAAAAACTCATCAAGACCTATCTTTTATTGAAAATAAAATATATTTATTCATAAATATAGTTAATTTTAGAACTATTAATGATCAAAAAGGCTTTGAGGCTGGTGACCTATTTTTAAAAAAGGTTGGACTTGGAATTAAAAAATTATTTTCAGGTGAATTAGTTTCACGTCAATCAGATGACCATTTTGTAGTATTTGCAAATGATTCAAATTTAGATTATAAAATAAAAGAATTAAGTAAGACTGTAAAAGAATACGCAATGGGACTATATGTTGAATTAAAGGTTGGAGGATATAGACCTAAGCGTGGTGAATTACCTAATAGATGTATTGATAAGGCAAGATATGCCTGTGGTATGATTAAAAGAAAGAATAAGCTATATATTGAATATGATGATAATATGGATGAAGTATTCATTAAACATCAATATATAGTTAATAATTTAGATTTAGCAATAAAAAATAATTGGATTCAAGCCTATTATCAACCTGTTGTATGGAGTCATACAAAAGAATTATGTGGTGCTGAGGCATTAGCTCGTTGGATTGATCCTAAATATGGCTTTTTATCACCTGCAGATTTTATTTCAGTATTAGAGAATACAAGATTAATACATAAGCTTGATACTGCAATTATTGAATTTGCTTGTAGAGAGATGAGAAGAGCACTAAACGAGAATAAACCTATAGTTCCTGTATCAATTAATTTTTCGAGATTAGATTTTGAATTAATGGATGTTGAAAAAACATTAGAATCTATTGTTGAAAAATATAACATCGATAGAAGGTTTATTCATGTTGAAATTACTGAAAGTGCATTAGCTGATAATGTTGAATCATTAAATACAACAATTAAGAATCTAAAAGAAAAAGGTTATACAATTTGGCTTGATGATTTTGGTTCAGGTTATTCATCTTTAAATGTATTGAAGGATTTTATGTTTGATGTTGTAAAAATTGACATGAAATTCTTATCTAATTTTAATGAAAATGAACGTACAAAGGATATATTAGAATATATTATTAAGCTTGTTAATAGATTAAATATGAAATCATTAACAGAGGGTGTTGAAACTAAAGAACAAGCTGAATTCTTAGATAATATGGGCTGTGGTAGATTACAGGGCTATTTATTTGGTAAACCATTTAAAATTGATGATTTTGAATCAAGAATTGAAGAAGGGATATTTAAAGTATCTAAGGATTTATTATAAGAAAAAGGCATTTGCAAGTGTATGTTTGCGAATGCCTTTATTTTTATTAGAAAATATTGAATGAAACTGCACCAGGTATCTTATTTGTTTTACAGTTAGATACTATGCTTGAAGCAGTTGATTTACAAGTTGATCTAATAGATGATGAATTTGATGGTGTTGATACGCTATATCCTGAAGGAAGCTTATCGCTTGATGAACCATTAAATCCATATACATTTGACCAAGACTTGATTGTGAATGGTTGAATATAATAATTATAACCATTATCAAATGACATACAGTTTGTAAAATATGCTGTTACACTTGAATTATTATTATCAAAGCCCTTCTTTGTATGATCCCAGCAAACACAGTTTTTAACTGTTCTTACACAGCTTGAAGAAGAGTAAGCAGAACCAAACTTAAATCCATTTGGATTACCATCGTAATTTGATTTCCAACTTGAAATTGATAAAGTACCTGATGATGTAACTAAGAATGAATTTGTAGGTAATGATAATTTTCCACTTGAATAATTAGATTGGAAAGAAGAAGATTGCTTAATGATTAATTTAATCATTAACATTTCTGTATCTAATGCATTTCCTTGATTGAAATCATATTCACCTGTGAATGTTGTGGCATCACCATTATGCCAGCATGCACAATTTGTGTATGTAATATCAGGAGTTAAATCTCCACTCTTATCATATGAATCCCAACCGTCATCTGAATTATCCCATGCGTAACAATAATTGAATACATTTCCTTTTCCAGCGCCAAGCTTTGGAGCGAAGCCATCAGCGTTACCGCCTAAAGTGTAAATGTCACAGTTTCTATATGATGAAACATATTGAATTGTATTATATGAAGCACCAGAAGTAACTTGTACACCTGCATCGTTATTATAACGGCATACACAGTTTGAAATAGTATTATTGCTGGCGCTTGAGCCCTTAATTTGAATACCATTATCTGGAGAGTGTTGAATAATTAAGTTTTTAACTGTATAGTAGCTACCAGTAATTCTAATACCAACAGCACTATCAGATGTTGATTTACCAATATATGATTCTAAGAATGAATAGAATTCTAATACTGGATATGTACCATCAGAGTTTTGTACGCCAACTAAGCTTACATTCGCATTTGATTTTGATAATGCAATTTGACCACTACATGAAATAGTAGTACCAGATACATAAACTGTTCCACCACCATTTGATTCAGCTTTAGATATTGCAGATACTATTGCAGAATATGAAGAAACTGCACCTGAAACTGTTGATGAAGAAGAACTTGAACTAGATGAACTAGAACTAGAACTACTTGATGAGCTTGAACTTGAAGATGAGCTTGATGAACCATCAACTTGAATCTTATATATATTTATATTTGAACTAGTTGAATGAATATATAAATAACTACTAGTACCTGTATAAGTATATGTGAATAATTCGGCTGTTGTAGTTGGATAGAAAGAAGATAATCTATTTCCACTACCATCTAATATTGCGATTGTTCTACTAGATTCAGCATTGGCGATAACCTTAAGTGTACATGCACCACCTGTTGGGATTTTTACACTTCTATATGATGTATTACCTGCACCTCTTAATGATAAGCAGTAAGGATATTCTGTACCAGAAACTGTAACTGAATTTGACTTAACTTGCATGTATTTTTCTGAAGTTGCATATAATTGTAGGTTATCTACAGTCATTGATGATGAAATTGTGCCTAAGCTCTTGAAGTTTGCATCTTTGAAATTCCATGAAGTAGAAGTTGTTGAAGTTGAAGTTGAGCTAGATGAACTAGAACTAGAACTTGAGCTTGAACTACTTGATGAACTAGAGCTTGAACTTGATGTACCTGAAAAATCAACTTGGATCTTATAAATATTAATATTACTATTTGATGAATATAAATAAATATAACCACTTGAGCCAGTATAGCTATAGCTCTTTTGGCTTGCAGTTGAAGTTGCAGATAATGTTGATAGTTGTGAACCACTTGAATTTGCTACAACTAATGTTCTTGATGATGCCGCATCTAATACAACCTTAATTGTAGATGCTCCTTCAACAGGAACCTTAACGCTTCTATAAGATGTTGAACCAGAACCTCCTAAGGCTAAACAGTATGTATAGCTAGTACCGTCAACTGAAACAGAGTTTGATTTAACACTCATAGTTTTACTTGATGTTGCTACTAAAGTTAGGTTATCTACAGTAGTAGTAGATGAAATTGTACCTAAGCTTTTGAAATTTGCATCCTTGAAATTCCAAGAAGTTGATGAAGCGGCATCAACCTTAACCTTAGAAAAGCTTACAAATAGACCAAGGAATGCGAAAACTGAAAGTAATGCAATTAGTAATTTTTTCATTTTTCCTCCTAAATAATATTTTCCTAATTTAATACTTTACTTTAGTTCTCCCGAATTATTTTCCCCTTTTGCTATACGTTTTGCATTTTAACATAAAACGCTTTCATTGTAAATTGAAGAAGTTGATTTTTTTACTACTTTAGTAATAAATTTTTTTATTAAATAAAGCGCTTTCATAAAATTTTGAAATATAATATTATGATACATTAGCTAATTATGCTATTATTTATATGTAGACATATAAAGGAATTAAGATATGAAATTAACAAATAATTGTATTAAATATTTAAAAGAAGAATTAGAAAAATTAAAATTAAATACTGTTGAATTACATATTATGTATAATTGCTGTACTCCAGGATTATCATTTCATATAGGTTTTATTAATTCTAATGATTACATAACCATAGATGGCATTAATTTTAAAATAGACAAAGCATTCGAAAAAGAAATTGAAAATCTATTAATAGATTATAAAAATAATATGTTTTATTTTAATGAAATATAATTGAAATATCAAATATATTTTGATATACTTAAAGAGTATTTTTAGACTATTTATATTTATAAATAGTAAAATGGAGGATTATTTATGAAATTAGGCTTATTTGGCTATGGAACAATTGGTAGAGGTGTGTATACATTAGTTGAACAATTAGATAAATCATATAATGTAGAAATTTCTAAAGTTTTTGATTTGCCAATAAAAAAAGAAGTATTAGGAGATAAGCTTGTTACTAACATTGAGGATATTATTAATGATGATGATATTAAAATTGTTGTTGAAGTATTAGGTGGACACGATGTTCCATATGAGGTTATAACAAGATGCTTAAATAAAGGTAAAAGTGTTATTACTGCAAATAAAGAGGTTGTAAGTCAACATTTAGAAGAATTTATTAATATATGTCATAAAAATAATTGTTATTTCTGCTTTGAAGCATCTGCTGGTGGAGGAATACCTGTTATTAGACCTTTAATTGATAATATTAAAGTAAATGATGTTAATAATATTTATGGTATTTTAAATGGTACTACAAATTATATATTAACAAAGATGGATGAGGATAATTTAACTTTTGCAGAAGCATTAGATTTAGCTAAACAAAATGGTTTTGCTGAAGCTAACCCAACTGCTGATTTAGAAGGTTTAGATATAGTAAGAAAGATTAATATCTTATCATCTTTAGCATTTAAGGGAAATATTAAAAATGAAGATATTTATCATTATGGTATCTTAGGTGTTAATAAATTAATACTTGAAGATATTAAAAAGAATGGATACGTATTAAAATTTGTTGCATCATCTGTTAAAAATGGCGACAATTGTATAATTAGAGTTGAGCCAACTATGGTTAAGCCTAATCATCCATTAGCTTCAGTTAAAAATGAATTCAATGCTGTTTTATTTACAGGCTCAACTAATAGTGATTTAATGTTTTATGGTAAGGGTGCAGGATCAATTCCTACAGCCACAGCTATAGTTTCTGATTTAGTTTCTATATTAGAAAATAGAGCATATATTGGTTATAAGAATATTAATAACCTAGTTGTTAATAAAAATGTAATGACTGATTATACATATTACATTGTAAATTCTAATAATACTGGAGAATTTAAATCACGTGTTAGTGATGAAGAATTACAAAAGGCTAAATTTTACGCTAGAGTATTATAATTAATTGCTAGGATTAGAATCCTAGCTTTTATTTTTTTAGGTGACTTATGAAAAGAAAAAATTTTATGTTTAAGTTTGGCTTTACAAGCTTTTGTTTATCAATTTTACCATTATCATTAATGATATTATTTTTATTAGTTCCTATTTTAATATTTGAAACTAATATATCTTCTAATAGAATAATAGGAATAGTATCTACAATTTTAATAATTGATTTAGTATTATTAATATTAACTATTATAATTGGCTATTGTTATTATATAGCAGATGAGCCAGTAGAATTAAAGGATGATGGAGATTGTATATTTATTAATCCTAACGATAAAGCGAGAAAAGAATTAATTGTCGATATAAAAATTAGACAAATATTATTTTTATCAAGCTTATATATAGTTTGTAAACCAAATAAAATATTATCGAGTGTAACTATATATTTTTATAACAGAAAAGAAGTTATAGAATTTATAAAATTAAATCCTATATTAAGTACATATATTAAAAGTGATAAATTAAAAAAAGAAATTAGGTGATTCCATGGATTTTTATATTGATGATTATAAAGATTTAATTGTTGATGATGACTATACTTTAGCAATTAATCATGCTATTGAATTAGCATCTAAGGTATGTGGTAGAGTTATTTTTAAAGAAAATAAATTATATAGATCAGGAACGATTTATTTAAAAAGTAATATTGAATTACATTTTGAATCTAATTCTAAATTAAAGGCATTAGATGATATTAATAGATTTAATGTTAATAATCAAATAATTAAAGAAGGATTAGAAACTAATACATTTAATAATTGTGATTATAATGGTAAGCCATATTTATATTTTATTTATGGATTTGGTATAAATAATATTAAATTTAGTGGTAATGGTATTATTGATGGTAATGAAGAAATCTTTTATGGCGAAATAAATGAAGATTATATAGAAGGTAAATTTTATCCAAGAATGCCATTAATATTTATCGAGAATTCAAAGAATTTAGAATTTAAGGATGTTACATTAACACATTCTGCGTTTTGGACATTACATTTAGTTGGATCAAGTAATATATTAATTGATTCAATTAATATTATAAATAATAGAAGAATGCTAAATGCAGATGGAATAGATCCAGATCATTCAAATAATATTATAATTAGGAATTCTAATATTGAATCAGCTGATGATTGTATAGTTTTTAAAGGTACTAAGGAGAATATTAAATATGGTGATTGTTATGACATCACAATTGAAAATTGTAATTTAAAATCATCAAGTGCGGCAATTAAAATAGGAACTGAAACATATTGTAATTTTTATAATATTAATGTTAATAATGTTAATATTTCAGATTCAAATAGAGGCATTTCATTTCAATTGAGAGATAAAGGAAATATATATGATATTAAATTTGATAATTTAAATATTGAAACGCATATGTTTAATCCAAAACCTTTTTGGGGTAAGGCTGAATGTATAAGCATTACAAATGTTAAAAGAAATATTGATAGTGAAAATGGTATTATAAATAATATTGAATTTAATAATATTAAAGCAAAATCTGAACATGGTATTTTCATATATGGTAATGATAATATAAATGATATTAGATTTAATGATACTGTTATTAATTTAGTTGATAATACAAAATATAATAAGCGTGTTTATGATTTAAGACCTAATATAGGAAATATAGTATTTGAGGATGATGTAAAAGAATTATATTTACATAGCTGTACTAATATTAAATTTAATAAATAGTTAGTAATTTATTCTTGTATAAAATACATATTATATTTTATAATATAAGTAGAATAATGCGATTTGGTTGGTGATTTATATGAATATTAGTGAGAAAATTAGTAAAATTGAATATTTTAAAAAATTAAATTTATCTGATGATTTAATATTAGACCAATTAACTAAAACTGTATCAAGAAGATATATATTATCATATATATCATATCTAATTACAAAGAATACACCTTTTTCTTTATCTATAATTGATGTTGATAATTTTAAAAACATTAATGACAATTATGGTCATTTAGTTGGTGATGAATTATTAAACAATTTAACAACAATTATAATGAATGAAATAGATGATGATACTATTGTCGCAAGATATGGTGGCGATGAATTCTTAATTGTTTCAACATCAGGTAACGATTATGATTTAAGATGGAGAAATTTAAGAAAGCTTTTTGTTGCGATAAGAAAACCATTAAATGTTTGTGGAAATATATTTAATATCACTTGTTCATGTGGTCAATCTACATATCCTGATGATGCAGAAACATATAATGATTTATTTTTAAAAGCAGATAGAACCTTATATAGAGCAAAAAATAAAGGTAGAAACTGCTTTGTTATATATGATAAGGTATTACATCAAAATTTAAAAATTGGTGTTGAGGAATCATTATATAATAGAATGATTAGTATTAATAATATATTTACTGGTAAAGAAGATTTATATTATGAAATATATGAAGCATTAATTAATGTATCTAATGCTATTGGAATTGATGGATGTGCATTAATTGAAAACAACAATAAACAATTAGTTTATAATAAAAATAATCCTATTACATTAGTTAAATTTAATGATGAGATTATGACTGATAAAGATATATTATTAATAAATGAAAGATCTAAATTAGATCCTGATAGTAAAATATGCTATTTCATGGTGGATTCTAATATAAAATCTTGTGCTATTATTAAATTAGTAATAGAAGGAAAATTTTTAGGTTATATTATTGGTTATAATAACCATGTTAGAATTTGGCAAGATGAAGAAACTGCTTTATTTACTTATTTTGGTATGGTTGTAGGTAATAAGATTTATTATAAGGATAGGTAAAAATATGAGCTTGGTATTTAATATCAAGCTTTTATTTTTTTATTTGACATATACCCTACGGGGGTATATAATAAGGCTATGGTGGTGATTATATGTCTTGTCCAAATTGTGAAATTAAAAAAGAAAGAACAGAAGAAGAAAAGAAGAATTTAAAAACTAGAATTAATAGAATTGTTGGTCAATTAAATGGTATATCTAAAATGATTGATGAAAATAGATATTGTGATGATATATTAATTCAATTGTCTGCAGTAGATAAATCTGTAAAAGCATTAGCTAATATTGTATTGGATAATCATATGCATTCATGCTTAATAGAAAAGATTAATAATAAGGAATATGATATTATTGATGATATTATTAATTTAGTTAAGAGGTTTCAATAATGAAAGAGAAATTAGAAATTAAAGGGATGACCTGTGAGGCATGCAAGGCACATGTTACTCGTGCATCAAATAGTGTTAAAGGCGTAATTGAATCAAATGTTAGTCTTTTAAATAATAATATGACTGTAACTTATGATGAAAATATTACAAATATTAATGAAATTATTAATTCTATTAAAAAGGCTGGATATGATGCATATAAATATAATAGTAATGAAATAATTAATAAAAAGGATTATAGTTTAATTAAATTGATATTTGGTTTTATTTTTTTATTTCTAATTATGTATGTTTCTATGGGACATATGATGTTTAATATGCCAATATTTAAAATATTTGATATGGATAAGAATGTAATGGGGTTTTCATTAATCCAATTTATTTTAGTTTTACCAATTGTATTCTTATTTAGAAATTATTTTATTAATGGATTTAAAAGATTAATTAAAAGAAGTCCTAATATGGATACATTAATAGCACTAGGCTCAGCATTTAGCTTAATTTATGGTGTAATAGCATTATTTGTTATATCATATGGTGTTAATCATAATATTCAAAAATATATTGATTGGCATGAAAATTTATATTTTGAAGCTTGTGCAATGATTTTAGTATTGGTTTCATTAGGGAAATATTTAGAAAATATTTCTAAAAAGAAAACTACTAAAGCAATAGAAGAATTGATTAATTTGAAGCCTAAGGTAGCAAGAATAAAAAATAATGATTCTGAATTAATTGTAGATTCAAGTACAATTAAAATTAATGATATTATTATATGTAAACAAGGAGATATAATCCCAATAGATGGGTATGTTATAAATGGTAATGGCTCAATTAATGAAGCTAATATAACTGGTGAGGCAATACCTAAATATAAAAATATCAATGATTATGTCTATGCATCTACAACAGTAGAAAGTGGTTATTTAGAAATTAAATGTGATAAAGAATTAAAGGATACATCATTTCAACAAATAATAGATTTAGTTAATGAAGCTTCAAATTCTAAAGCTAAAATATCTAAATTAGTTGATAAAATATCTTTAATATTTGTTCCAATGATTATATTAATTTCATTAATAATATTTGTATTTAATATATTATATTCAAAGGAATTTGATTTAGCATTTAATTTTAGTATTACAGTATTAGTTATTGCCTGTCCATGTGCGTTAGGACTAGCTACACCTGTAAGTATTATGGTTTCAAT